>Ga0123353_10013226_pt1 | contig 11804 bp, 8 predicted proteins | sample TergutLab28metaG_3_FD_92763 | JGI IMG/M metagenome (GOLD analysis project Ga0123353, IMG submission 92763) | Labiotermes labralis P3 segment gut microbial communities from Petit-Saut dam, French Guiana - Lab288 P3 | ecosystem: Host-associated > Arthropoda: Insects > Digestive system > Gut ... | reverse complement strand
TTGAAAAATACATATAGAAGGTGACGATTTTACCAATTATCAGTTAATTCTCGATTTTCCCAACAATAAGCCGCTCAGTGTCATCAATATCCTGAGCGGCTTTTCGTTGTACGGTAGTTCTTCGCTGTGTTTGCCGATAGTTCTTGATGCCGCGAGTTTGAATATATTAGCTGCTCCTTTATTTATGACTACCCTGTGTTCCTGATATTTGAGCCGTTGCCCTTGATTCGTATATCAAGGTGTACACGCCAAGATTGTGGCTGCTGTCCACGTTGGCGTTGATTTGGATGGCATACGGTACGATTTTTCTCCGTACTAACAGCACTCAAGGTAACGAATAAAGGATACAACTACGTCTTGCTCATTTCACATAAAATATCTTCAAAAACTTTGCATCCATATTGCACATTTTTTACCAAACCCTGCTATCAGAGTTTACATGAGCTCCTTATAATAAAAATGATGTATACAAAAATCATAAAAAGGAGAGAAACCCAAATGCGTTACTTTCAAGAAAACAGGACGAAGCATTCGTCCATAGCAAAAAAAGCAATGTCATTCATACTGATGCTCTCAATGTTCCTTAGTATGATGATACCCGCGCTCAGCGTCAGCGTGGCGGCCGCCGATAATGGATCGGACGTTGTACTTATGTCGTTGACCCGGACTGCGGCTAACGCGGCAGCCGATGCCGGCAACCAATTTGACGCGGATTCAGGTGTTTTCGCGGACGTGTCGAATCTAACCGCTTGGAACAACAACGAGCAAAAAGTCATCGGATATCAAGGTTCAAACAGAGCTCCTATCGTTTTCAATAATGCGGCGGCGAGCGCATGGCAATCGGTAGGTCCGGCAGCAGTGGACGCTGGCGTTACCGTAGACACAGCCAGCGCTTATCAAATTAAATTCGCAACGACCGGTTATCAAAATATCAGGCTTTCAGCAAGCCAAAAGTCTACCGGCAGCGGCCCCGAAGCCTTTGCGCTGGCCTATAGCATAGGCAGCCCGACGGGTCCGTATACTATTATCGCGGATTCATATCATAAAAATACTACTGCCAGCAACGACACCTACGCCGCGCTTCAACCTTCTTACGTTGATTTTGTACTCCCCGCGGAATTGGCGGATCAAGCCGAAGTATACCTCAGGGTATACATGGTTGACAGTGCGCTTTCCAACAGGAGCAATGGAAATACGTCAATCAACGATATAGTTATCGTAGGTGATGAAACTGGCGGAGTTATCGTTCCTCCCGTTGTAAATAAGAATGCGCTTAACGCTGCGATTAATGCGGCAGAGCAAATGAATGAGGCCAACTATACGGCTGTAAGCTGGAACCTGTTCATAAACGCGCTCAACGCCGCCAAAGCTGTCGCCGCGAATGCGAACGCGACACAGACACAGGTCAACTCGGCTCTCTCGGCGTTAATCAACGCTGTCGACGGACTCGTTGTATATGTTCCCGATGTCGGAACTGATTTTGAAGTTCTTATGTCGTTGACCCGTACCGCGGCTAACGCGGCAGCCGACTTCGGCAACCAGTTCAACGCGGATTCAGGCGTTTTCGCGGACGTATCAAACCTTACCGCTTGGAATAACAACACACAGAGAGCTATCGGTTACGCTGGTACAAACAGGACGCCCATCGTCTTCAACAACGCCGCGGCTCCCGCTTGGAGATCGGTAGGCCCTGCTGCTGTGGATGCAGGCATTACCGTTGATACTGCCAGCGCGTTCCAGATTAAATTTGAAACCACAGGTTATGATAGCATAATCTTTTCATGCACTCAAAAATCCACCGGCAGCGGACCAGAATCGTTCATGCTTGCGTATAGCATTGGAAGCCCGACCGGCCCTTACACCACAATTCCCGGTTCCAGACACAATAACGTCAGGCTCAGCAACGACACTTATGCTGCGCTTCAACCGTCATACGTCAATTTTATGCTCCCCGAGGAATTAGCTGATCAGGCTGAAGTATACCTTAGGGTATATATGGTAGATAGCGCCCTGTCCGACAGGAGCAACGGCAACACATCCATCAACGACATTGAAATCGCTGGCATTAAGACTACAGGAAGCGGTTCCGGCGCGGCTGACGTCGAACTGATGACGCTGACCCGTACCGCCGCCAACGCTGCGGCCGACGCGGGCAACCAGTTCAACGCGGATTCAGGCGTTTTCGCAAGCGTGTCTAACTTGACCGCTTGGAACAACAACACGCAAAGAGCCATAGGTTACGCCGGATCAAACAGGACGCCCATCGTTTTCAATAACGCCGCCGCACCGGCTTGGAGATCGGTAGGCCCGGCTGCGGTAGACGCCGGTATCACCGTTGACACAGCCAGCGCGTTCCAGGTTAAATTAGAGACGACCGGTTATGATAACATCAGGCTTTCATGCACTCAAAAATCCACCGGAAGCGGCCCGGAATCGTTTATGCTCGCGTACAGCATCGGCAGCCCGACCGGCCCGTACACGACTATTCCGGGTTCAAGACACGATAACGTCAGGCTCAGTAACGACACCTACGCTGCGCTCCAGCCGTCTTATACAGATTTTGTCCTACCCGCGGAATTGAACAATCAGTCCGAAGTATACCTCAGGGTATTTATGGTAGACAGCGCCCTGTCCGACAGAAGTAACGGCAACACTTCCATCAACGACATCGTTATAGTTGGCGATACGATCGGCGGCAGCGCGGTTGTAAACAAGACTGCACTGAACGCACTGATTGCCCAAGCTTCCGAAAAAGTTGAGAGCGAATATACAGCTGCAAGCTGGGCGCCGTTCGCCGTAGCGCTTGATAACGCAAAAACAGTCGCAAATAACGGTGAAGCGACCCAGCCGATGGTAAACGCAGCCAGATTGACACTTCAAAACGCGATGGACGCGCTGAAACGCGAAATGCCCAGCGGCGAAGGCAAAGATCAATCGCAGTGGGGCACATTTGTCGATAACATCCCCAACAACATCGCCATTACTTTTACTGCCGACCCCAAAACCACGCGTACCATCACATGGCAGACCGGCACGAGCATTTCCGGCGAAGTTGTGATCGACAACATTAGCTATCCGGCGGTAACAACGACAATCGGCAATAAGAATCATCATCGCGTGGATTTAACCGGGCTGACCTCCGGAGCCACATATACCTATGTGTGCGGAATCGCGGGTGCGTACAGCAGACAGTACAGCTTCACCACTGAAGCGGCGAACTCTGTCCCGTTCAGCATCATCCATGTAACCGACCCGCAGATGGGTGCCGGTTTAGGTAACGCACAAGACGCGGCTACATGGAAGCGCGTTATGGAAGCAGCTATCGCGGCTCAACCCAACCCCGCGTTTGTCGTCAACACCGGCGATGTAGTCAACAGTTCGGTTGAAGCGTCTATCCCATTCTACTTCGATTACGCGCAGGAAATACTCGCAAGTAACGCTTTCGTGTATTCGATGGGCAACAACGACACAGGCGCGTGGTACAACCGCTATTTCTACACGCCTGATAACGGCCCTCGCAGTGAGATATACAGCTTTGAATACGGTAACGCGCTGTTTATCAACATCGACTCCAACGTGAGTGGATTGGCCAGTAACGCCGCGTTCATGACATGGCTCGAAAACACATTAAAGAACAGTAACGCGACTTGGAAGGTCGTTATGATGCACCAGGGCTTCTTCGGCCGCAGCGCGTCACCGAATGCCATAACCGACATGATGTACAAGTATGGCGTAGACCTTGCTCTGATCGGACATAACCATTTCTATTACCGCAGCTACATGATCGACGGCAGGGGAAATCTTGTCGATGAAGGCGGTGTGGTATGGAGCCTTCCGCAGTCTGCTGGCAATAAGCAGAACGACACGGCGAGTAACCGTAAAGACATGGCGATGAACGCCACACCTGGCCCGATGTTCTCCACCTTTGATTTTAACAAAGGTTCTCTTGTACTCAAAGCTTACACCGTAGACGCGCAGGGCGTCGCCACATTATATGACACCTACACGCTCACGAAAGAAGTAGTAGAAACCGAAGGTCCGGCGAACACCCCGACCCATATCACGGCAGCTCGCGGCGAGACAGATAACTCCATCGGCTTCTCATGGTATTCGGACAGTGCCGCGTCCGCCAACGTCTCACCGCTTGAAAGCGTTGTGCAGATAGCGAAGAAATCTGATATGACCGGCAGCCAATTCCCGGTGGCGAACGCTACTACATACACTGGTGTTCCGAAAGCCGCGTCCACCGGCAAGTATTCCAACCAAGTAACCGTGACCGACCTTGATTTCAGCACCGAATACGTCTACCGCGTGGGCAACGGAACCTCCAACAATTGGAGCGAAGTCGGCTCCTTTATGACCGGCGGCGGTGCCGGGAGCGCGTTCTCCTTCCTGTACGCCTCCGACGCGCAGGTAACAAACGCTTCCGAAGCCGCGATATGGAAGAACACGTTGGACAAAGCGTTGGCTAACAATCCTGATGCCGCGTTCATGGTACACACCGGCGATCAAGTCGATACGGCGAACAGCGAGACCGAATTCAACGCTTTCTTTACACCTCAAACATCCCTGCTGAATATGCCGCTGATGCCGCTGACCGGCAACCACGACCGCGCTGATAACTTCGGCTGGCATTTCAATGTCCCGCAGAATGGTTCCAGCATACAAAGCCTTAGGAACGCGAACTACTGGTATAGGTACGGCGACGCGCTCTTCCTTGTGCTGGATCAAGCGTCAAGCATTACGACACAAATCAACTGGATGCGCGAAGTTATAGCCGCTAATCCGAGTAAATGGATTATCGCTTCGTTCCATGAAACCATTTACAGTGTATACGGCAGAGGGCCTACCAACCGCGATACGCTGAATGCTGCTTTCGTGGAACTGAGTGTTGACCTTGTGCTCCAGGGGCACGACCACTCATGGATGCGTACACATATCATGAATAACGGTGCCGCAACAGAGACTACCCTCATTGATGGGTACTGCGTAAATCCCGAAGGCACCATAATTCTTGACATTGGCGGTGCAGGCGCAAAGCAATACACTATGGGGTCAGGCGGTTCTAATGGGAATGCCTCTTCTCCTTGGGTTGCCGCGTGCAGAAACGGCGAGCCGATGTACGCAGTAATCGATGTAACAGCCGATACGCTGACCATCAACGCATACCTTGCTGACAGCACGGTCGCGTTTGATACATTCGCTATTAAGAAAACGTCGGCTGTCGCGGTTGACAAGAGCGAGCTTGCCGCGATTATCGAAATAGCTGTCGCAAAGGTCGAAACAGATTATACAACCGAGAGTTGGGATATCGTTGCTGCCGCACTCGCGGAAGCGCAGCAAGTCTATGCCAACGCGGAAGCCACACAGGAGCAGGTTGACGCGGCGGCCGCAGCGCTGACAAGCGCGATCAACGCACTGGTTGAAAAAGCGGTTATCAGCAAATTGGCTCTCGCCGCAGCCATCAAAATGGCGCTTGATCAGGACGAGAATTTATACACGGCAGAGAGCTGGGCGCCATTTGCCGCCGCATTCACAACTTCGCTTCGTGTCTACTTCAATGACGACGCAACACAGGAACAGATTGACGTGGCGACCGCAACCTTGATAAATGTTATGAATAAATTAGTCACAAAAGCTAAAGTAACACTGGTTAGCGCCACGGCATCGGCTTATGTGACCAAGCTGAATGGCAGCCAAAATGATCTCACGATCACCGTCACCGAAAAGTATTCCAATGGATCGACGAATCTGATAAAGACGACGGTCAGGATCAACAACAATGCGGCGGGTACCTATACGGTCGGTGGTTACAAAGTCTATGTGGATACAAAGGGCAACGACCAGATCCGTGAATGCAGGATCGTAGAAATGGCTGAAGCTGCGTAATGCAAATCGTCTATAACTGCAATACTAAAAAAGCCTGAAAGGGATAAAACCCTTTCAGGCTTTTTATTTTGACTCCGTTGCCTTAAGTGTATTAGAGCTGATTTATTTACAATGATCGATTCCGCAATATCGAAAAGCGAAAACCGACTTGTTCCCAAGAAGGGCAAGCCGGTTTTTTACGTTCAAGAATAAAGATGATGTTTATACAGGAATAGCTGCAATTGAAGCCATAACCGTGTCGTCACTTAACTGACTTAGCACCTCTCTTATCAGAGCGCCTGATTCATTTTTTTGTACTTCTTTGATACGCTTCTTAAAGTCATTTTTTTCAAATTTGCTAAAGTAATCACCAACTTGCCCGCTTGCATCCAACAAGGTAACCAATAGGATAACTTCACCAGATATTTCCGCATCCGAAAGCATTTCCGCACGAACCCTTGCGATGGTCTCCTTGACCAACGCCGTAATTGGTACGATTGCGTTTTTCTTCTTGTGCCGACTGTTAGGAACTTCATCCGCATAACCTGATTCTAACAACACGGCTTTATATGCAGAAATCAATTTTTGCGTTTGCTTACCGTTGAATGATTCCACGACCTGTTTCGCAGTATGAGGTTTTTTCGCTTCCGTAATCTTGTCATATAGCGGCTTTAGGTATGGCAAAACATCGTCCAAGGGTTTAGCAGGGACAAGTTTGTCTTTTTCAGTACGGTTTATATAGCCGAGATTGAGCAACTCCACAATACCGCCCATAATTAAACAAACGGGATTAGGTTCCCGTTTCTTTGAAGCTGAACATACAAAAAACTCCAGTGGAAAAGACAACCTTTCCATTAGTAAAATCCCTCATTATTGTTTTGATAATAGTACCCAACTGATACCAGTTTGATGATAGCACATTTTTTGCCCAAAAGCAATCGCGATTAATGGCGATTGCTTTTATACACAAAACTTGAAAGAAGCAACCAAACATGGCACAGATCAGACTTAATAATTCGAGGCGTAAAAGAGGAATTCACACAACAGCAGAACTAAATCAAAGTTATTTGCTTGTTGGACGGTGCCCAATCCCGCGATGGGAAGCCGGCCCGTGTCCGGTATCTCGACAAAGCCACTTTGCGTCTTCTGTGTTTTCCTGCGGAGTTAATTCCCGTTCAGTGAAATCTACTTCCGACAATTCGAAATAAAAGGAAACTGAACATTTATATTTAAAATACCCTTGACAAGTGCGTTCATACATCTGCACCGGAAATTGCTTCCTTTGCACTATCGAATATGGGCGATCGCATTGCAGCACAAACGGCTTTTTCAACTAAAACAAACGCGATCATAAAATGATTTTCGCAGGGGACGAAATAAAACAGCGTACGTTTTCCCTGCTTGATAACCAGGCTCCATCCCGCTTTTTTACTATACATTTTCCATTCTTGGCTGATTCCCTGATAATTTTCATCGACATGGGATTTCATTTTATCCCACAGCGGCTTTTTATCAGCGATCGCGTCATCAACCATACTGTCGTTCGGCACAACCGTCTTATTGTCAAAAATACTCGTCGCCATCGATTCCCTCCTATTATTTTGCTATAACTATACAAAAAAACACAGTTAAGGTCAATAAAGCATAAAAAAATGTCGCGGGTAGCGACACAGAATATCTTTTACTATGTGTTCCAATATGTCAATGTCGCGGCTGTTCATATAATACCACTTCCTCTTTTGCGATATGTGATAAAAACTTATCCTCAAGACTACCGGTAGTCAGTACATCGACCGATCCTGCTAAAGCTTCTTCCAATTCCTGATGAAAGCCCGATAGCTCAAAGTAATCTTGAATAGCGCCGCTATCAATGCGTAGGTCGATGTCACTGCCTGGTTTTGCTTCACCTCGTGCATATGAACCAAACAGAAATACACGTTTAACGCCGTAACGCACCGCAACCGGTTGTATTAAACTTCGCAGCTCTGCTATTGTGTATGGCTTCTCATGCATATTAGGCCCTCATTTCAGTAGTTCTATGAATATTAACATATCACGCTTTCGAGAATATTTCCACGGTAACTTTTCGTTTTTCAGCCTTAAAGGAATGCATTAGGGCCGTCAAGCCTTACAATGATAGCAACCATCCGCTATCTCACAGCTATAAAAGCTGATCTGGAGTCCGGCAAGCTGAAACTGGCTGAACATGAATTGATAGATATAGTTTCATTAATACGCTGCCCTTCCGCTCCTGTTTTCTAATACATATCCTCATTTGTCAGTTTTTCAAGCCATATTTCTTTTAAAAGGTCAATATCGGCTTTAAACTCTGCTTGTGTTTGATTTTCACCTTTCTTTAATTCTTCCAGCACTTCAAAGGCAAACTGCTTCCCGCCTTGTTCATTCCAATCGTTCTTAAGTTTCATATCAACGCAAGACCCCGTTTTTTGCGAAAACTCAAAACGGTTTTTACTGCCCTGCAAATCCGTAGCGGCCCCGAAAAGTAATTTGTTGTTCAGCATATTCTTTATTACGTAAACTCCGCCGATAATTTCGCGCTCTCTATATTGCGATATGAGTTCCTTTTTTGTCTTGGTGTCCATTAAATTCTTATCCTTTTCATCATAATCAGATTGTCTTTCTTATCGTTAATTCATCGCACGAAAAATATTAAAATCGTTCCAAGTCGTTTATCATCTTTGTGGTGATTTCAGACGGTTGCCCTGTCGTATTCCACTCCAATAATTCGGCGGTGATTATCAGGCGCTTCATGGCGTTCATCGCGGCGGTTTTCAATTCGGTCCCGATTTGCCCTGTGATTTTTATTTGGGCGAAAGCCGTTGCGTACGTCACCATATCGCTTTGAGTCAGGTTCGTCGCGTCAGATTTCGCTAACGTCTCCACTGCTTCGCGGGATAAATCCATCGCAGGAAGATAGGTCATCCCCCAATATGTTTCGACCAGTTTTTCAGGGAACGCCGAAAAGTCAAACGCCTTGCTTTTACGAAAATCCTCCACAATCTGTGCAAAAGTGTCCGAACCTTCATCGCTGCCGAAAGGGGCTTCTTCATCGCTGGCATCGTAATAAATATCATCTGTGAAATGTGTACGGAACCGAGGATGTGAAGTCAGCGGATGCAGGCCGTTTTCCTCATCGTCGATGTAGAAATGGTTGTCCGGATCGAAATCAGGGTAAGGTTGATACCCTTTTTTGATTTTAGAAGCAATCAGCTTTTTAGCTTCCTTCTCGCATTGTTCTGCGCTGCAAAACTCTTTGACTTGATATGTTCCTGTTGTGCCGGCCTTGCCGTAGTTGACGGCAAACGCGGTCCCGGCGTATTCTATGCGCCAAAACTTATCGCTTTTTTCATCTTTGAAACGGTATGCAGCCTTGATACAAGGGCTGTTTCTTGTTTCTGATTCCATCTGCCGGGCGGCGTTTAAACGCTGTTCTTCTTCATCCTTCATTTCTTTGATATATATTTCCTTTTCATGTTCAAAGCGCCATTCTAAAAAGGCCTCAAAACCGAAATCGCTCTGAATCGCGCCCGCTAACGGATATCCGCCGTCCTCGCCATCGCCGACCTTAAACGTGGCTTGGGCTTCCGCTTGGTCAAGCGGGATGTTGCCAAGATATTCAAAGTCCTTTTCGATAATCTTTTTATGATCGGAATAAATATTGATATGCGGGATACCGCGAAAGAAAAACCGTTTCTCCCGCAGCGGCTCAAGTAGGCGCCTATCGCTGATGTCGGGCTTTATGTTATCCGCATAACTTGTCAGTGCGATCAGATAAAATTCTTCGTTAGAAAAATCATAATGCCCACCCGTTTTCAATACACGGAAAGCCCCGAAAAAACCACGTTCCAACTTCGTTATGAATACATCCCCGTTGTTAATCATTTTTTTTAATCCCCCCCTCAAATATAAACCCTACTGCATCTCAATCGCTGCGATGTACCAATCGAGCCGGGCTTCTTCCATATCCGCAATCATGTTTGTAAAAGGCGTCAGATCGCCGTTCACTGCGTATGACTCAAGCGCAGCGAAGTAATCAAGGCGCGATTCCTTCGGTATGGAGACCGGCAAAAATCCGTGAGCCAGCAATTGATAGTTCATGATCAACCGCGATGTTCTGCCGTTTCCGTCAACAAACGGATGAATTTTGACAAACTCGGCGTGCGTCCAAGCCGCTAATTCGATGGAATTAAGATCGCCCTTGTGCGGCAAGTCAGCATAAAAGTTCTTAATCTCAATATACATCTGGCCGGGCGGTGGTGGGTGATGTTCTGCGCCGGTGATATGCACATCCACATTCCGATAAATGCCGCCCTGGAAGATATTCTCCATAAGCTGTTCATGGATGTCCTTGACGATTACTTCGGAGAGCGGCTTACCCTCAAAGGCACACTTTTGAACATATGCGAAAGCTTTATCGTGGTTGACCACTTCATAGATTTCACGCAACTCCTTGCCGCCGACGGACAGCTTATCTTCCAACACCAATTTGGTCTCCATCAGCGAGAGGGTGTTACCCTCTATAGCAGTGGAGTTATGTGTGTATTCTATAGCGAAGGTATCCTCGTAGTTCTTCAGGACACATTCCGGCAAGGAGCCTTTATTCTGCTGTAAAAAATCCCGCTTGTCTTGCAGGGTTTTATAATCCATTCTGTTAACCTTCTTTTGAGCAAGGATGCAAACACATAATACAGTATATCACATCGCACGCAGTATTAGGAAGAAAAACTCACAGGTGTAAACATCATGCTTGACAAATTTAATTCCAAGTGTTATCGTATTAAATATACAGTTGATACACATCAGCACAATAAGGGCAGGTGATGGATGTTTGAAAGTGCTTATAAAAAATTCGTCAGGCAAACCGATCTATGAACAAATCAAGGAACAAATTAGGGCAGCGATTTTGAGTGACGAAATAGACGAGGGGAACGCGCTTCCTTCAATTCGTCAACTCGCCGCGGACTTAACAATCAGCGTCGTTACCACTACGAGGGCGTATACCGAGCTTGAACAAGAGGGATACATCGTAAACGTACAAGGCAAAGGCTGTTATGTCGCCCCAAAAGATAACGACCTGATCCGTGAACAACTGCTGCGCCAAATAGAGAGCCATTTTGACGCCGCGATCGGCGCGGCAAGGATCGTGAAACTGACAGATGATGAATTATTAGAATTACTCAAATTTACATTAGAGGGAAATAGCCATGAATAACGCTTTGGATGTACAGGGCCTCCGTAAATCCTATCACGATTTTGCACTTGATTCCGTATCGTTTGCCCTGCCTGCCGGATATATTATGGGGTTTGTCGGGAAAAACGGAGCAGGCAAAACGACCACCATACGGTGTATACTTAATATGGCGAAGCGCGAAAGCGGGGAAATCAAAGTATTCGGATTAGATAACATGCGCGATGAGCAAGCTGTTAAGCAAGGAATGGCTGCCATGTTTGTTGACATTTTCTTTGTGGACACCTGGCGTGTGAAAGAAGTTGAGACGGCTATCAAATATTTTTACGAAAAATGGGATAGCAGACAGTACGCCGAATATCTTAAAAGATTCGACCTTTCGCCTAATAAGCGGGTAAAAGAATTATCACGCGGTATGAAAATGAAACTCATGCTGGCGGTTTCTATGTCCCACGGCGCGAAACTGCTGATTCTGGACGAACCGACCAGCGGTTTAGACCCTGTAGCCCGCGAAGAACTCCTTAACATTCTGAAAGAGTATATCGCAGACGGAGAAAAAAGCGTGTTCTTTTCCACACACATCACGACCGATTTGGAACGCGTTGCGGATTTCATCACGCTTATTGACCGCGGCAAGGTTTTTTACACAGGTACGAAAGACGGCCTGTTGGAGCATTTTTGTATAGTGAAAGGCGGTGAGTCGGATTTAACGGATGAGCTGAGAAAG
>Ga0123353_10013225_pt1 | contig 11805 bp, 8 predicted proteins | sample TergutLab28metaG_3_FD_92763 | JGI IMG/M metagenome (GOLD analysis project Ga0123353, IMG submission 92763) | Labiotermes labralis P3 segment gut microbial communities from Petit-Saut dam, French Guiana - Lab288 P3 | ecosystem: Host-associated > Arthropoda: Insects > Digestive system > Gut ... | reverse complement strand
TTCGTTCCGTCCGGTTCTTCTATTACCACACCACTGTTCTTCAGCAGGTCGTATCTTCTCTTTCTTACGTTTATATCGGGATGACACACGAACTGGCAGTTGCAGCAAGTGTATTGCATCTCGAACGGATAGGCAAGAAGAGGGTTGTAGCATATGGCGCCGTTCCTTTTCCTTTGTAAATATCGCTGCACATATTTCCTGGATATCGTTCTGTAATCTTCATCTTCTTCAGGTAATGGGAATCGTCCCGGAGACCAGGTGGACCATTCACCACTTTTATGTAATCCGGTAAGACCGCCGCAAGGATATGCGCACCTTGCGGGCAGTCTGCAGTTGCCGCCTCTTATCGTTTCTTCGCCGAGCTGCATTTCAACGATCCCTTTGTTGATATGATCCGCTACGCATACTTTCCCGCACATGCCGCATCTGTCGCAGTAACTTTCTTCCTCAGGTAACGGAGCCGTAGGTTCAAGGACGGCGTCGGTGACGACGGCGCCCAATGAGAATGCGGCGCCGTGCTCTTTGTTGATGAGAAGGCCGGATTGCGCTATATGTCCGATACCGGATGCTCTGGCTAAGAATTTCAACGATATCGGAGGGATGCGGTCGAATATGCCGTTCGGTGTCTCGGTTCTGAAGGCGAAGTTCGGGGCGACGGGATATGTCTTGTAACCTAAGGATGTGAGAACGGTGGAGATCTCGAATGCGATGCCTGCGGCGAACGTTGTTGTCCGCACCTTGTTCTCGTTGAGATCAAAACTCTTCTTACTGAAGAAAGGATCTATGAGGTCTTGATCGAAAGGAACGCAGAAGACTATTGCCGATCTGGCACCGGGGAGCACATACTCAAGATCCGACGTATACGGTCCCTTGAGTGTTTCGTTCACGGCTATACCGGACTTGGAAGCGCCGAGGTTCAGAGGCATCTTCAGTGCGAGTTCTTTCGTAAGAACGTTCATGATAATGAGCAAAAATATCCGCTTAATAAACTTTGTTAAGGCGACATACACGATACGGCAAATTCAGTTGTCAGGTTGTCACGATGTGATAACGAACCACGATAATCAGATATCAAAATCCTGCGACGAGAAATTGCTGTAATACCGTCCCGACGATGCAGTGAATCTCAATACGCAGTAGTCAGGATCACTGACGCCTTCCTTGTAATACATTTCGTCTCCGTCTCTCCAAACCATTTCTTTGGAGTGATCGTCGGTAAGGACTTCCATCGTACCTTTGAGCATAACACCGCGGAAGAACCTGCCGTCGAAGAAGTATATGCATGCCTTAGAGTCTACGAGATATTGTTTAACCCTCATCGATGACGTGTTTGTTGTAAAATAGAGTCTCTTTATTCCTTCGCGCACCCGAGGCGCGAACATCGCTTTCATATTCGGATATCCGTCGGCATCAACGGAACCGACAAATGTTGTCTTCTGTGAATCAATCATCTTGTCTATCGTGCTCTCCGGGTCTTTCATCGCATTTCGCCCTACGTCACCTTTCACAATAGACGTGTATTTAATAATTCGTTCGTCGAGAATTTGTATAAAACCCTCTTTCACAGTAAATTTAAGCGCAGACCCACTGATGAAGGTATGCAGAATAAAGGATTCACAACATTTGAGATGGCATAAAATAAGACAGACTGTACAACGTAAAGGAGTTTAAGCGAGCTGTGAAACCATCATATAATTCTTTGCGTTATGATACTTTGACAAAAATTTGGAGTGAAGGACAGATGTCCAGAAGTGAACCAAACCGGGAAGAGGGCGTTGCACATATAGACCGTAATGGAACACCTCAGTCTATTATTGAGCACCTAGAGGGCACGTCCAATTTTTCTTCGGAATTCGGAATGGACATAAAGATGCCAAAAACGTGTGAATTATTGGGACTCCTTCACGATATTGGAAAATATTCAGACTCGTTTTTCGAAAGAATAGTATACAAAAAATCAGAAATTGTAGATCATTCGACAGGGGGAGCACAGTTCATTCAGGAACAAGTGATCTGCGAAGGGAAATGGGGTCCGATAATCAAACAAATATTATCATTAGTAATTATGTCACATCATTCGGGACTTATCGACATAATAAATCCTGAGGGAGAAGATAGTTACGGGTCTCGTATCGGCGATAAAATCAGATCCAATTATTACGAAATAGTGGAACGTATAAAACCCGACTTAAAAGGTAAACTGGACACTATCAATTCGGATGATATAAGATCAGAGTTCGAAAAAGTCATTTCAAAATTTCCTGAGAGTAAGCCATTCTACTACGGGTTATTATCAAGAGATCTCCTCAGTTGTCTTGTTGATGCAGATCGTTTGGACACAGAGAGGTTCTGTTCAAAGGATGTTTTCGACAGTCGAAACGGACAAGTAATCGAATGGAGTAAACTCATTCGCAATCTTGAGGAATATCTGTCATCCAAAGACACGGTTTCTACACTGGGCAGTGTTCGAAAAAACATATCCGAACAATGTGCGACCAGTTCGGAAAGAGACACAGGAGTATATTCACTGAATCTGCCGACCGGTAGCGGTAAGACGCTGGCAAGTCTGAGATTCGCAATGAATCACGCTAAGGTTCACAATATGAAGCGCGTGATATATGTGGCCCCGTATACGTCCATAATAGATCAGAATGTTAAGGTCGCGAGATCAGTATTGGGGGAGTTTGAAGACATTTTACTGGAGCATCACTCAAACATAATAAGAGATAATGACGACGAAGAAGAATACGGCATCTCCGTCGCGGCCGACAATTGGGAATCTCAGATAATATTCACAACAATGGTGCAATTCCTCAACACCTTCTTCTCAAGCGGAACATCTTCTGTCAGAAGGATGCACAACCTTTCGCGCTCTGTGTTAATATTGGATGAGATACAGAGTTTGCCTATAAAGTGTATCAGTTTATTCAACAATGCGGTGAACTTCTTAACGAGCGTGTGCGGATCTACAGTGGTACTTTGTACAGCGACGCAACCTCCTCTGGATGATGTTAAGAAACCGCTCATTATCAACGGTAAAGATCTGGTGAAATTGCCAGCAGATATTGAAGAGGTATTCAAGAGAGTGTCTGTGATTAATATGTGCGAGGAGTCATTGAATGAAGTTCAGATAGCCGAACTCATCAAATCAAAGACAACAGAAATGAAAAATGTTCTTTTCATTGCTAATACCAAAGAAGGGGCGCGTTCTGTTTTCAATTCTCTCAAGAACTTCGGCATAAAAGCATATCATCTAAGCACGAATATGTGCCCCGCGCACAGAAAGAAGGTAATCGAATCAACAGAGAAAGACATAGGTAAACGTAAAGGTATAGTTTGTGTAAGCACGCAGCTGATTGAAGCAGGCGTGGATCTTGACTTCGATGTAGTCATACGGTCTTTGGCAGGGCTGGATTCGATAATTCAATCTGCCGGCAGATGTAACCGAAACGGGAATATGCCCGAATTAGGAGAGGTCATGATAGTAGATTTCAAAGAGCGGGTGCAAAAGTTGGATGATATCGTCGAGGGGCAACGTGCAGCAAAAAGAACATTACGAGATCATTCCAATGACCCTATCGGGGAAAAGGCCATGAATGATTTTTACAGGTATTACTTCGAATCAAGAAAGTCTGAAATGGATTATATGCTAGGGTGTGATACTACTTTATATTCTATGCTGGACCGCAATAAAACGCTTATTTCACATTACCATCTGAAAAACGATTCAGGCCCCCAACATCCCATGTCGCAGTCGTTCAAGACTGCCAACAAAGAGTTTAAGGTCATTGATTCGGATAAGGTAGGTGTGATTACTGAATATGGTGAAGGTAGCAAGATCGCCGATGATATTGCAAAGGCGATTACTGAAAACGATGTGTATCAGAAATTGAAAGGGCTACAGAGAAAAGGACAGAATTACTCCGTTGAGTTGTATGATAAGAAGTTGAGGGAACTGATAGACAGAGGATTGATTCGTGAAGTGGTAAAAGATAGCGGAATATACAGGATGTTAGGCTGCTACGATGAGAGCATAGGGTTCACAGAATGAGAAAGGAGGTGGCAAAGATGGAGAACAGAGTCAGTGTTAGGGTTTGGGGTCGCAGAGCCATGTTTACAGATCCGGTAGTTAAAATGGGGGGTGAGAAGGGGTCGTATCCAATACCAACATATGAATCTCTGAAAGGGATTATGGATTCCATATACTGGAAGCCAACGTTCACATGGGTAGTGGATAGAGTCAGAATTATGAATCCGATAAGAAGTGAACCCGTTGGCGCAAGAACGGTTGTGTACAGCGGGACAAACGATCTTTCGATATACAGCTATCTCATGGATGTAGATTACGAGATCCAAGCACATTTTGAGTGGAATCTACAAAACAAGGAGCTGGAAAAGGATCGAAACGATAATAAACATTTTTGTTCTGCTCAAAGAATGATAAAAAAGGGCGGAAGATTTGACGTATTCCTCGGAACACGTGAATGTGTAGCCTACGTCGAGCCATGTGAATTTGGATTGAGAGAAGGCGCACATGACACTTCCGATTTTGAATTCGGTATGATGTTCCATGGTTTCGATTATCCAAGTCAAACCGGAAACGATGTCCTTGTAGCCAGATTTTGGAGGCCCAAAATGGTCAAAGGCGTAATTGAATTCATACGCCCCGAGGAATGTGAGGTAAGAAAGACGGTACGTAATATGAAATTCATTCCAAGATCCGCTTCCGAAGAGGAGGATGTCTGATGTCATGGATAGAAAAACTGTGTGAGACTTATGATGCATCCGTAAAAGGAGAAGGTAAGAGTCCCCTGCTCCCTCTTGCTCATACAACACAAATCGCACACGTAGAGATACACCTAAGTTCAGACGGTAATCTCCGTGACATATGTTTAACTAATAAAGAATCCCAAAGGACAATAATCCCCTGTACAGAGGATAGTTCGGGCAGAACGAATGCGGGCGCGCCACATCCTCTTTGTGATAAATTAGAATATGTGGCCGCAGATTTGCAGAACTATGCGAACATGTACGGAGACGAAGCGCCCACGTCAGGAGAATTGGAGAAATTCATTTCTAAATTGAATTCCAGATCAAAAGAATATCAAAGGCAACTGAGATCTTGGTGTGATGATGAAGATTATTCAGACGTGAAGCTGAGATCGGTCCTGTCTTATGTCGGAAAGGGGACGATTGTATACGATATGATTCATAAAAAGATCCTAAATGTAGATTCAGAAGGAAAATTGATCAAAGGTGTCGGAGAGGACAAGGATCAAGACCCCAAAGATGCTTTTGTAAGATGGTACGTAGAGACAGAAGAGGCAAACTCGGATTTGTCAAAAGATAGATCTGTATGGAAAAAGTGGGAAGAATATTACACAAAAAAGGTCATTGTAAAAGAAATGGAATGCGGACTGGACATAGTGACCGGGGAAGAGGATGTACCCCTTGCTTCTAACCATCCGGCTAAGATACGTAACGACGGAGACAAAGCCAAGATAATATCTTCCAACGACCTCAACGGATTTACATACAGAGGAAGATTCACTTGCGCAAAAGAGGTCTGCACAATCGGATATGAAACCACACAAAAGGCCCATCTCGCGTTAAGGTGGCTGGCAAGGAAACAAGGAATGCATCAGGGAGACTGGCAATTCGTTGCTTGGTCAACAATAGGAAATGATGTAATAAATCCGTTATCAGACCCCCTAGGTATTTTTGATGAAGACACTGAAACAACATCATACACAGAAGAGGCTGCCGCTCAGAAACTAAACAAACGACTTATCGGAATAGATCAAAACGTCAATACAAAACACATAGTGATGATGGCATTAGATTCGGCTACACCCGGCAGATTATCTATTGTATATTACAAAGAGTTCGACGGTTCTGAATATTGTGAACACGTAAAAGATTGGTTCGAATCTTATGCATGGTACAGAAGAAAACACATCAATTCGGAAGAAGGGAACAAAAATAAAAGATGGATAGAAGTGGTGTGCCCTCCATCGATCAAAAATATAGTTGAATCAGCGTACGGGAAGAATGCTGACGATAAATTGAAAAAATATGCGTTCAACCGTTTGATTCCGTCCGTTATTGAAGGTCAGCCAGTGCCTCGGGATATAATAGTATCTGTCTTAAATAGGGCATCAAATCCTTTGGCATTCGGTAAGGGTAAGGAATATGAGTGGAATGACGTTCTGTCGACCGCTTGTGCGTTATATAGAGGAACAAAAAAAGGAGAGTATAAGATGAGCCTGGACAAGAACAGGAGTACGAGGAGTTATCTGTATGGGAGGCTTTTAGCCATAGCCAATGAGCTTGAAGGCAGAGCGCTGTATTCGGCAAAGGAAAAGAGACAGACGAACGCAATGCGTCTGATGCAAAAATTCTCAGAGCGCCCGTATTCCACGTGGAAGATAATATACGAGGCATTGGCGCCGTACAGATCACGCATTGATTATGCGTGGTACTACGACAATGTGATCTCGGAAATTATGGAGATATTCGATGTAAAAGATTTCAACGACGATCGGAGATTAGACGGGGAGTATATACTCGCATTCTATACACAAACGAAGGAGTTAAGATCAAAAGGCGATAAAAAGAAGGAGGAAGAAGGATGACAACGTTGGAAAACAAAATAGATTTCATGCTGATCTTCACGGTTCAGAATGCGAACCCGAACGGGGATCCGCTGAACTCGAACAGACCGAGGCAGGACTATTCCGGCCGGGGAGAGGTGTCAGATGTGTGTCTGAAAAGAAAGGTAAGAAACAGATTTATGGACATAGGGGAAGAGATATACGTCCAGTCAGATGACAAAAACGAAGATGGCTACGCAACGTTACGTGAAAGATTCGATGCTTTTGTCAAAGGATCCGGTACGAACCTTGCAAAAAAACAGGAAGTGATTGACAGAACATGCTCCAAATGGATCGATGTAAGATCATTCGGTCAGCTGTTCGCACTCAAAAAATCCAAGTCTAAAGACAAAGAAGGACAAGAAGGAAGCGAAAGTGACGGCGTTTCAGTAGGGATACGCGGCCCCGTATCAATACAGTCCGCATTCTCAATAAGTCCTATATCGATAAGCAGCGTCCAGATAACTAAGAGCGCATCATCAGAAGGTGACGGAACAAAAAAATCATCGGACACAATGGGTATGAAATATCGCGTAGACTGCGGAACATATGTGACATACGGATCCATAAACACGGTGCTGGCAAAGAAGACAGGATTTTCATACAGCGATTCTGAGAAATTGAAAGAAGCTCTCTGCTCGTTGTTCGAGAACGACATGTCCTCTGCCAGACCTGAGGGGACCATGGCTGTGAAGAGATTGTATTGGTGGAAGCACAATTCTCCGAGTGGCCAGTATTCGTCATCGATGGTCCATGGATCTGTCAAACTGAAGCCGAAAGAAAGTGTATCAGATCCATGTGCATTTGAGGATTATGAGATCAAAGAGGCTCCGTTAGAAGGACTGAAGCCGGAAGTATTCGGACCATTTTAACGCGGGTCACACCCGCTATTTTTTTTTTCCTTTGTGATTATGATGTATTCTGAAGAAGATATGCTTATGTTGTCAGGGATACAACATTTTGTCTTTTGTAAAAGGCAGTGGGCACTGATACACATGGAAATGCAATGGGCGGAGAATGAAAAGACGGCCCGCGGTAAGTATCTTCACAAAAAAGTAGATAACTACCGTGCCAGAGAGAGTAAGGGCAATATGTTGATACTCAGATCTGCACATGTTTCAAGTTACAAACTTGGCCTTTCCGGAATGTGCGACATCATTGAGATTCTTTTGAACACAAACGAAAAGTTTTCATCCGCTCATCCGGTAGAGTATAAATCAGGAAAGCCCAAAGAGAACGAATGTGATAAGATCCAACTTTGTGCACAGGCGATAGCAATCGAAGAGATGATGGGGATTGACGTACCGTTAGGGTCGATATATTACAATGAAATTAGAAGAAGGCTGACGGTTCAAATAGATGATTATTTGAAGGAGAGAACGGTCGAAGTTTCGAAAGAAATGCATGACACCATTAAGGAAGGATTAATTCCTAAGCCAAGATACGGAAAATGGTGTCACCAATGCTCACTCGAAAGCATTTGCATGCCACGTATAGTTTCAGAAAATAAATCCATCAAAAAGTATATCATGGAGCAACTGTGAGTAACATGAAAAAACTAGAGAACACACTGTACATAACTTCGCCGGATGCATACATATCAAAAGAAGGAGAAAATGTGGTAATACACAAAAACAAAGAAGAGATCGGCAGGGTTCCAATACACCTAATCGATAACCTCATATCTTTTACATATTCCGGAGTGAGTACACAAGCGATGAAACTCTGTTCAGACAATAACGTTCCCATATCTTTTATGTCGCCCAGCGGTGGATTCATATCTTCACTCTCCGGAACAACCAAAGGAAATGTCCTTTTGCGAAGAGCACAGTTCCGGGCGGCGGATGATAAAGACTTCTGTATAAAAATATCGCGGAACATGATTATCGGAAAGATTTCTAACTGCAGAAAAGTCATAGGAAGATGTATCAGAGATCATCCAGATACAAACGACGATGAATCACTATCGGACGCCTTATGTGGGTTGAGTACTAATCTATCATCACTATTGACATCCAATGAATTGGATGTTATCAGAGGAATTGAAGGTGATGCAGCAAAGACATATTTCCGGGCTGTGGACAACATGATCTTAAAAAATAAGGAAGATTTCTTTATGCGCGGGCGAAACAGGAGACCACCGACAGATAAGATGAACGCGTTGCTATCTTTTTCTTATTCCTTGCTTACAAGCGATTTGAAATCCGCTATAATGGCTGTTGGTATGGATCCGTTTGTCGGGTTTCTTCACACAGATCGACCAGGGAGGCCATCATTGGCACTGGATATGATGGAAGAGCTTAGGTCACCGATCGCAGATCGTTTTGCGTTGAACCTTGTAAATTTAGGACAAATAGGGCCGGACGATTTTGAAGAAACAGAAGGAGAGGGAACGCATCTCAACGAACGTGGAAGAAAACTATTCATAAAAGAGTGGCAAGAGAGAAAACATAACGAAATAAATCATCCATTTTTGGGGGAGAAAATCGAGAGGGGGCTACTGCCATATGTACAGTCGCAACTGCTGGCAAAATATATTAGAGGAGATATAGAAGGATATCCTCCGTACATGGTGTGATACTATGATGGTGTTGATAACTTATGATGTTTCTACAATGGATCAAGAGGGTCAAAAGAGGCTGAAACAAGTCGCAAAAAAATGTCAGAGCTATGGCCAAAGAGTTCAAGGCTCCGTTTTTGAATGTCTGCTCGAACCCGCTATGTTAATAGATATCAAGGAGTCGTTAAAAGAAATTATAAATGATACGACGGACACAATAAGGTTTTACAATCTCGGCGGCAATTGGAAAGAGAAAATAGATTGTATCGGGGTAAACCATACCTACGATCCATGTGGGCCACTGATCATATAATGCGAACCACAAGTTGTTGTGCGAACGCTAGGAGGTTCGCACGGTTTGTTTATATGTCTTTCTAATGAAAATGTGTAGAAATATGGAACGTCTTTTAAAAATCAGAGTAAAGTATGTTTTTATAAACCATTCTATATAAAGCTAAGAGTCACGCCCCGTGCGGGCGTGTGGATTGAAATAATATCCTATTGGCGTTGGTTATGATAGGAACAGGGTCACGCCCCGTGCGGGCGTGTGGATTGAAATCTCTCTAAGCGCAACCACTCGGACATCCTGTACTGGTCACGCCCCGTGCGGGCGTGTGGATTGAAATAGAAATCATTATTCACATTCGAGCAACAAAGAGGGTCACGCCCCGTGCGGGCGTGTGGATTGAAATGATTGGTACGATGTTGTACAGCGTGTTCGCTTGCGTCACGCCCCGTGCGGGCGTGTGGATTGAAATATAAGAACATTGAGAGAAGGCAATCCGCAGACATGTCACGCCCCGTGCGGGCGTGTGGATTGAAATGATATCTATCATTACATCAACCCCATCGCACCAGGTCACGCCCCGTGCGGGCGTGTGGATTGAAATTACCGCGACGTATGATGGTGTCGTACCGGACATCGTCACGCCCCGTGCGGGCGTGTGGATTGAAATATCCACTGAAGGGAATGATTGCGAACTTGCAGTCGTCACGCCCCGTGCGGGCGTGTGGATTGAAATACGGTAGTTACAATACCCAATCATCCACGACGTAAGTCACGCCCCGTGCGGGCGTGTGGATTGAAATTCGATAACGAAGTTGTTGGTCGTTGACTTGTTGTGTCACGCCCCGTGCGGGCGTGTGGATTGAAATAATCAGCCACTCATCAGGCAATGCTTCCAGCATCTGTCACGCCCCGTGCGGGCGTGTGGATTGAAATATCTCGACCTCGACCATCCCGATGGACGGCGGAGGTCACGCCCCGTGCGGGCGTGTGGATTGAAATACAGTTATCTGCATCTTCTCCGCTATGCGTTCCTTGTCACGCCCCGTGCGGGCGTGTGGATTGAAATACGTTGTCCGGGGACTCACTAGTATACAAAATCGGGTCACGCCCCGTGCGGGCGTGTGGATTGAAATAGGACGACCGACAGATATGAGGTAACTCAAATTCTGGTCACGCCCCGTGCGGGCGTGTGGATTGAAATGCCAAGCGTATGAAGGTAGACGATGCGCCGAGGTTGTCACGCCCCGTGCGGGCGTGTGGATTGAAATGCGACAGGACGTGGAAAAATGCCAAAAATGAGCGTCACGCCCCGTGCGGGCGTGTGGATTGAAATCGTAATCTCCGTCTATGACGTTCCTGCGCAGTGAGGTCACGCCCCGTGCGGGCGTGTGGATTGAAAGCAATATATGGAAAAGGATCTCTTTGAGAAAACGCCGTCTTAAAACCGTCCGACTACGGCTTTGATTCTTCTGACTCCTGCCGCAGAACTCTCTTCCTTCTGTATTTTGAAGCCTTGTAATTCGGATGTGTTGCTAACATGTGGCCCGCCACACATCTCCATTGATACGCCGGCGATTGTGTACACCTTTACGGTATCGCCGTACTTGCCCTCGAACACGCCGATCGCGCCGCGTTTCTTCGCATCTTCATAAGGTATCTCTTCGCATACGACGTCGATACTATGCTTTATGGCGGCGTTCACGATGTCTGATACCTTCTGGATCTCTTCCGGTGTCATTTTTCGATCGAAGTTGAAGTCGAATCTCAATCTTTCCGGAGTTATGTTGCTCCCTTTCTGCATTATGTCAGCGCTGAGAACTTGTCTAAGTGCCGCATTCAGCAGGTGCGTTGCAGTGTGCAGTTTTGTGGTGTCATCGCTGCTGTCGGCCAGACCCCCTTTGAATTTCTGTTCTGCGCCGGCTCTTGACTTATCCTGATGCTCTTTGAATCTGTCTTCGAATCCCTTCAGATCCACAGATATACCGCGCTCATCCGCAAGCTCCTTCGTCAATTCTATCGGGAAGCCGAATGTGTCGTATAGTTTGAAGGCAAGTTCGCTGCTCAATGTTTTTTCATTACCGAGTTCATCGAACATCCTGTCCGCAATCCTAAGCCCTCGGTCAAGCGTCCTGTTGAACTTCTCTTCTTCCGCAGTAATATTGTGATAAATGAATTCCTTGTTCCTTTCCAGTTCTGGGTAAACATCAGAATACTGTTCGACGATGATCTTCGATATGTTCACCATCTGACATCCCTCGATCCCAAGCTTCCTCATGTAACGGCTCGCTCTTCTGATCAATCGT
>Ga0123353_10013224_pt1 | contig 11805 bp, 15 predicted proteins | sample TergutLab28metaG_3_FD_92763 | JGI IMG/M metagenome (GOLD analysis project Ga0123353, IMG submission 92763) | Labiotermes labralis P3 segment gut microbial communities from Petit-Saut dam, French Guiana - Lab288 P3 | ecosystem: Host-associated > Arthropoda: Insects > Digestive system > Gut ... | reverse complement strand
TTGAAAAGGAATTTCTCGTCGTCGGTGAATTGAAAGAACATATCCACACCGAAGACATCCTGTATCCACTTATTGAACATCCACGGCATTATGTGTCCTAAATGAGTATTTCCCGAAGGCCCTCTGCCTGTGTATAAAATGAATTTGTTCCCTTTGTCGTATTCATCCAATATTACATTCAGATCTCTGTGCGAATAGAATATCCCGCGGCGGAGCATTGTGTGAATATCTCCGTACTTACTCAGTCTTTTCAGTAATTCATCATTTATCGCGGACGTTCCGAACTGTTTCGCCAGCAGATCGTAATCTATCTTCCCTTTCACTTCCCAGGGCGTGACCGTGAAATCTCCTGCCATTTGAATATCGTTCCTCTATGATTCACAATACTTTTAAATCTCTCCCTGTCCTCGCACGCAATTCCTTAATAGCGGGTATGCGTTCCGTCGCTGTATGTGGAAGATATTGGGCGCGGATTCGCTTTATCTTGAGTTTGCGGACGTTTGGAAGAAAAGGATCGTTGAAATAATCTCGGAAACGGAGAACGGAGATAAATTCAAAGAATTGATGAACGATTCTGCCGTTCTTTACTTAATGAACGGTGCCACTGAAATTCACACATTCATGGTGGAACTTCCGGAAACGATATCAACGGAAGATATACAGTTCCTTGCCGACGAGATACTGAATGTTGCTAAGAACTACGAATCACCTTTTGTCTCGCTTAACGATAACTACGAAAAATGTCAGGTCATCTTTACATCTGAGAAAGAACCGGAGATATTAGGCGTTGATAAAAAAGAGGGTTACTCGGCAGGCGCGATATTCAAGCCCATAATCGAAGGATGGGGAGGCGCGGGAAGGCAGAACGAATCCTTCCTTTGATGATAACGGATACAAGGACACGAGGGATGCGTATTTCCGGATCTGATGATAAACGAGATTTGAAACCTGTACTGAAGGCATGGAGCATAATGTTCGGCCTTTTCATGCCCGGCGTATTCTCAAGGATGGTCTATGACCCTTCCGGATCTAAAGACGTTGTTTCACAGTTCTTCGTGGATGCGAACATGGCGCTTGCGCTGATACTTTTCATGATGGTAGCGCTTCCCGTCCTTTGGTTCCTTGACACCTGGTTTGCAGTTATTCCGTCGAAGATACAGTGCTACGTGATGGTATTCATATCACTTGGTATCTCATACCTTGCGGGATATATCGCAATGGGTGCACCGGTGATGTCCGCTGTTCTGTTCATCTCGGCCATAGGCGTTGTTACGATCAACGTGATCAAACAGTACGCTTGGTATGTGGACGATCTTTGGATCTTTTCCGTTATAGCGTCGAAATGATGTTACAATTCCGTATCGCCGACATCTTCCCGATCGCGTGACGGAGTTCCGGGCATTTCCGTTGTTTCCGCTTCCTTATCGGTAAGTTCCATGTCCATGGACACCGGTCTGAATATCTTCCACTTAGCAACTGCGTCATCAACGAATTCGCTTTCGAAGAATAAGTAAAAGACAACGCATGATGCTGCCACGACCAGCATATTGAATAGTACGGACGTAGCTATGAACCCTAATACCAACGGAAGATTTGTTCTGTTAACTGCAACAATAATGAAAATGAACACCGCAAGAATGGGAACGGCCATTTTTCTTACCGTTTCCGTAGCACCGCCGTATATGGAGAAATCACGGTGACTTGTTGTTATTCTCACGTTCAATGATTTGAACGGGACCCACGGTAATACAATGAGAGGAATGAACATTATCAATGAGAACGCAAAGATGGGTGCTTCTATCAGATTGATATCTGACATGAACGCGGGGTTCATGGAAAGATATATCCACATCGCCGTTCCGACCAGGAACGCCAATGACATAGTGCCCATCATCTCCTTTACCGGTATTCCCGATCTTTTGAGATTGTATTCCATTGTTATTTTTCTCGTGTCGATATTCGGAGGGACGTTGAATATGAACACAATGAACCGATCCCAAAGGGTCAGCTTTTCCTTTATGTTCGCATATTCTATTGTTGATATGACGGAGAAGAATACTTTTCTCTGTAATACCGCTGAAACTGAAACTACGCCTACACAACCTACCATAACGAACGCAACGAAGAACAATACAAGAAGCGGAAGATCTAAGAAGAACAGACCTGCGGGGACCGCTAACGCTATGAGTAACGCTTTCCACATCCCTTCCCGTACGTATGTAACTAGACCGACGATAAGGAACGGTACGGAGACGAGCATCAGCATAACGCCTATCTCCACGTCTGTGTATAACAAAAGCGCAGCGAATCCGGCGATGCAAAGTATCAGCGATATCAGGAAGATGATCATGATCATCTTATCTTCCCGTCTCACTAACGTGAGTTCGGAGATGTGTGCTTCCTTTTTGATGAATTTGTCCTTCATTCTATCCCATCCGTACTTTTACGCTGATATCGGCCTTATCTCCTCTGAATATCCCGAGAAACAGCGTGATCGCCTCATTTTTTGATATTGCTATCTCAACGGTGTCATTGACAACGGAGTTTTTGAATTTAATGCATTTGCCGCCGGAATCGGAAAGTGCTATGTCAACAGGTTTATCGGATTCAACGTGAACGAATAACTTCTTTCCTTGTTTAACGTCCAACAGGAACGTTTCCACGTTCCTGTATGCTCCGTCAACATACGGATCGAATTCGCCGAGCGTTAACGAAATGTCGAGGAGCACCGTTTCTTTCTTTCCGAACACGTATCTGAGAATACGGAACAGATATTATAGGTTCCGCAAAGATGAGGGCGTTCACGCTTTCAGCGCAGCGTAAGAGTTACCATCGGTCATAACTCAACAAAGTTCTTTCCGAAATTCTCTGTTCATTTCCTGCCATGTTTTATATATAAAATTATGTGATTCTTTAAACAGTACAGGGCAGCGATGCCGTATCTGTTCGTTGCCTTTTATCTCGGTGATTTATATGGTAACGAGCACAGCCAAAACAGGGGGGGGGCGAAACGGTCCTAAGGCGATCATTGCAACATTTGTTGCCGCGATAATGATCTTTTCCGTTCTCTCATTAGTTGCATTGGATTCAGACTCAAACAACAACGATCCGGAATTCGGATCTGATCACGGCGACATGTCGCTCGGAGCCGAATTCACAACGGCAACGATCGCTGCAGGAATGGGTTATACTCTCATGCTGAAGAGCGACGGGACTGTGTGGGCATGGGGTGGCAACGCCAACGGTCAGCTGGGTGACGGCACCAAAACCAGCCGAACTGTGCCTGTGCATGTGATGTCCGATGTGACTGCGATATCCGCATGCTCTCTTCATTCTCTCGCGCTCAAGAGCGACGGAACTGTTTGGGCTTGGGGTTGGAATTACCACGGCCAAGTGGGTGATGGTAACAGCGGTGCGGGTGCGGACAAGAGTACGCCCTTTAAGATATCGTCACTGACCGATGTCGTTGCGATCTCCGCAGGAAGCGGTCATTCACTCGCGCTCAAGAGCGACGGAACTGTATGGGCATGGGGTGCGAACACCAACGGTCAGCTGGGTGACGGCACCAACGGTGCGGGTGCGGACAAAAGCACGCCCGTGCAGGTATTGTTCATGGCCGGTGTGACCGTGACCTCCATTTCTGCAGGAGGTACTCATTCACTCGCACTGGTCGGAGGAGAGGTGTGGGCATGGGGTCACAACGAATTCGGCCAGCTGGGCGATAACTCGACCATAGACAGGAACAGACCTGTGAGAGTGCTCGGCGGTGCAAGCGGTGACACTTACCTGACCGATGTGACCATCTCCGCCGGAGGCGGTCATTCTCTCGCGCTCAAAAGCGACGGTACTGTGTATGCTTGGGGTGACAACAGATTTGGTCAGCTGGGTGACGGCACGACAGACGATTGTTTAACGCCCGTGAAGATATTGCCTCTGACCGGCGTGACGGCGATCTCTGCAGGGAACGATCATTCACTCGCACTCAGAGATAACGGTACTGTGTACGCCTGGGGTAACAACGAATTCGGCCAGCTGGGTAACGGCGACATAGGTACCGATTTTAAAAAGAGTCCCGTGCAGGCAATAGGATTCAGCGAAACAGGCTATCTGACCGACGTTACGGCGATAGCAGCCGGATATTTAGGTTCCTATGTGCTTAAGAGCGACGGAACTGTGTGGGCTTTGGGCATCTTGGCACCTTCGCCGCTAATGTCCCTTGCCGTCGATGACAAAGACGACGGGCTTCCGATGATGCTCATCATTGCGATAGCCGTCATCGCAATTGCGGGAATAGGCGCGGCGGCTTGGTTCTTCATGCGGAAGAAGTGAGTCCGAAGAACACGAACGGAACAAAGAACGAAACACAAAAACAAACGAGGAGGTCCCCGGCCTCCTCTTAAAACTCATTTTTAATTGTGTCACCGGCGGCGACACAAAATTATTATTTCGGTGCGCGTGAGCGCGCCGAAGCGTTCACGCTTGAATTGTGTGTTATGAGGACTGTTCTTTCAGTTCTTCGAGATCTGTTGAAAATTTCCACATCTTCGGGTATGTTCCGGCGTTCATCATTACTCTCGTCACTTTAACTGCTTTTCCTTGTGACGTTGCCATGATCTTGGGCGTTGACATCATCATCGTTCCTATTGCCACAAGTTCCCCTCTTGCGGTCATGAGCGCGACCAACGCATTCTTTCTGATGTCCTCGTCCAACATGTGGATCCCCTGAATATTAAGGTCCGCACCATGGCATACTGCGTCCACTGCGCTTGCCTTTACTATTATCTTCGGTAAAGGTTCTGTTAATGATTCCACCGGCATTATTATGCTCCGTAACCATTCCTCGCGGCCGTGCTGCTGCCAGAAGATGTATGAATCTTTGATATCGAACAGCGAAGCTGAATTGTCTTCGGTCATTGATCCCGACCGGGATCTTCTCAATTCTATCATATTCGCGCCGCAACCTAATGCTTCGCCCACGTCTGTGCAAAGAGTTCTGATGTATGTTCCGGCGTCGCATGATACTCTGAACAGAACATCTCTTCCTGCTATTTCCATTATTTCTATTTCCGAGATCGTTCTTATTCTGAGCTGTCTTTTCACTGCCGATCTTACCGGCGGGAATTGATATATCTTGCCGACGAACTCGTTCATCACTTTCTTTATTTTCTCGGGATCTCGGTCCTTATGTAAACGCATTAAACAGATGTATTCTTTATCCGATGACAGTACGAGATCTGTTAATCTTACCGCTTTTCCCATACATAACGGTAAAACGCCTGAGACATTCGGATCGAGAGTTCCTCCGTGACCTATCTTGCTCACGTTCAGTATATCTCTTGCCCAAGCCGTTACCTGATGGGATGTTGGTCCCGACGGTTTATCTAAAACTATGACACAGGATTCGAGGAGTTCGCCTATGGTCCTGTCCGACGGTCTTTTACCCCATCGGTCGGACATGGCGTTCTCATCTTTTACAAGCATCCGTTATCCTCCAGCGCCTCAATGATCAGCTGTATCACTTGGTCAGGGTCCTTGTCGTCGGTGTTCACGATGAGGTCATATACACTCGTATCCCTTATGTCGATGTTGTAGTACATCTTATACCTCTTCTCTTCCGACGCCTGCCTCTCAGCCGTTTCTTTCAGCGCCATCTCTATCGTCTCATTTTCGCGTATGCCTATCCTCTTGATACGTACATCGGGACTTGCGTCCAGATATATGCGGAATGCGGATATACCGTTCCTGTTAAGCATATATGCGGCCAATCTTGATTCTAAGATGATATCTTCCTTTGCCCTTGCTATTTGAACTATCCTGAAATCTATCATCTCATCTATTGAGCGGTCCTTTTCCGCCAGTTCGCCTAACTCCGTGAGCGTCATCCCTTTTTCAGCTGCGAGTTCCCTGAATATCTTTCCGAAAACTACTGCTTCCAGTGATAACGCCGCAGAGAGTTTGTTGCACGTTGTTGTTTTTCCGGAACCGGCGGGTCCGCTTATCGTTATTCTCATGCTGCTTCCGCCCTTTCTATCTCTTCAAGACGCTTCTTGAACTTGAACCACCTTATCAGTCTGCCCAGTAACTGTCCTACGGGGATCGTTATGAGCATGTACATCAGCACCCATGTGGGCAGGAAACCGGCCATTGTATCCGTCAATACGACATTATTCGACCACGGAACTGCAACGGTCACCTGATCTATCGTCAAGGTGCCCAGGAAATACCAGACCCATGAGAACATCGGTATGATGATCATCATCGTTATCGGCATCGTCTTCATCATTTTCATGCTCGACTCCATGGATTTCGACATCATGACCTTCTGCTGCTCTGTGAGTTTCTTAATTTTATAGAGATTGTTCTCTATCCTGGCCTGACGTAACTCGGCGTTGAATGCGCTCATTTCCTTTTGGTTCCGAGCCTGTTTCATCGTGTCCGTCATAAGCGTTCTTATCACGGTGCTCAGACCTATCATCAGTATGCCTGCGATCATTAACGTGAGTACAACGTAATCGCCGTTGAAACCTATCGCCGGCCCGAAGACGTAATTCAATGCGCGCCCTATCGTATTCCTGACCTCAGGTATGAACAGAGCGAAGACGATGGCCAGTGAGATCATCATCCACATCATCTGTGACGTCTGGGGCTTGTTAACCGTTCCCTCTTCAACCATTATCTATCCTCTCCGAAGAATCCTCTCATTACAGGATGCATTTCCATCATCTGTTCACGGCCCATCGCCTCATAGAATTGTATCAATATACCGACAGTGAGTAACACACCCGTCCCGGATGCGTTACCCGTGGTCCCTATGAGATCGGCGCCCGCCGCGAGGGCGCCCACTATCGCACCTGACAGTACCGTTACTATCGGTATGTACCTGTCAAGCACCCTCCGCAGCACCCTCGGATCCCTTCTGAATCCGGGTATCTGCATTCCGCTCTTCTGAATTTGATTTGCAACTGATTCTGCTCCCATGTTCGTTGTGGAGATCCAGAACTTCGCGAACATGATGGAACCTAATACCATCACTGTGAAGTATATGATCACTCTCATCAACTGCTGTATGGGACCGTGCATACCGTCCCCGTAACCTCCCGGATCGAGTATCGGCAACAGCCAAGACGTCAATCCCATCGGTGCGGACACGTACCAAGCGAAGCCTCCGGCCGCATGGGTCTCACCCGGATTGAAATAACCTATCAGATCGTTATGACCCAGTATGGGAATACCGCTCAATCCCGGATTTGTATAAAAGAGCAAAGCGAACATGCTTATGTTGGCCAAAAGCGCCATCATAAGTATTACAGGAATGTTGCTTGCATAGATCAGTTTTATCGGATAACGCCCTCTGGCGCCTCTGGCGCTGCCGTGAGAAAGCGGCAGCTCAATACGAGTTGATTCTAAATACGCGACTATCAGGAATATCGCTATAGTTCCCACTAGTGCGATCAGCGGATTCGGCCCTCCGAGCAATAATAACTCATATCCGCCGTTGACCATCGTCCCGGCGTCCATGTTCCCTAACAAGTAGATCGTCTTAGGGATCGTACCTGCGGGTAAATTGCTCATACTGACGGCACCCGCGCCTACGGGATTCCAATTCACCGTTCCTGTGAACAGAGCTTCCGCTACTCCCGCTGCAATGAACAGCGATATACCGGAACCTATACCCCATTTTGAGACGACCTCGTCCATCATGAAGACTATGTACGAACCGATGAACAGCTGTAATACTATCAAACCTCTTGCGCCGCCCAATCCGAACGATGAGACGAATCTGTCCGACGGTACGAGGTAGCCGAACACCTGAGGCACAGCCTCTACTATGATCATTATTATCACTAACAGTTTCAGGAACGACTGATAGCAAGCCTTATCCTCACGGTTCGTGAGATCTAATTTGATTATTTTGGCACCGACGAACAGCTGCATTATGATCGAAGCTGTGACTATCGGTCCTATACCTAACTGTAAAAGAGAACCGGACGCACCTGCCATGATGGTCCTGTACTGAGCGAACAGGTCCATCGTGTTCTCTTGGTCGAGTCCGTAAATGTACACGTTCGTCATGAAGAAGTATATGATGAGGATCAGAATGACCCACATCATCTTTGTTCTGAAATGAACGTGGCCTTCCGGTCTTTTCACGGCAGGCAGCCTGTCTGCAATGGGTTTGAACCTGTACAGAAGGCTCTTGTTCTCCTCCATTCTTATTTCTCCGTTTACTCCGCTATTGATCCGCCGGACGCTTCTATCTTGGAGCGCGCCTGCGCGGATATCTGTGATACGGTAACGTTCACTGCTATATCTATGTCACCCGTACCTAACAGCTTATCTACGCCCGCATCTGTCAGATTTACAGTATAGGATGATGAATCCTTAACGGCGAATCCGAGGCTGACATAGTTCTCCAGCTGCTCCAACATCTCTTTGATGTTGATAATCCTATTGGCTGCTACCATGCACTGAGGCCTCTTGAAACCCCTTCTTCCGAAGTGGTCCCTGTCGAATTTCAGCATACGGAGCTTCTCGTGCTTTCCGAGACCTGCGTTACCGTGGCCTCCGATGATACCCGCACCTCTTCCGGCCTTCTTGCCGCGTCCGTGCGTTCTTGATCCTCTCAGTTTCTTGGTTCTGCTTGGCATGTTATCACAGCATCCTTGCGATCAGGTCGTTGATCGCTTCACCCCTGTATCCGAGCGCCCCGCCGTTGCGGTATGAACGTTTGTTCCCTTCATAACCCTTTGCCGGGGGATGCAGCCTGAACACTGCTTTCACATTCTCGATATCTTTGATCTTATATCCGCCGTTCATTATCGCTTTGGACATTTCGGCTATGCTTCCGAACTCTGTGTTCGCGGCAAGATATTCATCCGTTACGGGATCGTCACCGGAAAGCCTGCCGCGGACCTTTATCATTTCGGCGAGTGTCACTTCGTTCACTTCGCCCCATGTTATGTAGTCCTTCGCTTTCTGTAACATCCCTTTTGTTACGTCATCCTCGGGAACGATGACACAGTGATTGACCCTCGTCAAATTCATCAGTTCCATCGTCCTTCTGATGTTGACGTTAACATCAGGCTGCCCGCGCACGCGTATGACTGCGTACATGTTCAGTCCTCCCTGTTAACGTCTGTTTCAGCGACCGTCAGACCTATCGGTCCGGAAACTATGTTCAGCTTGCTCTTCTGTGTATCAGTTACACGAACACGTGTCGTTTCCTTCAGCGCCTCGAACGTTGCCAATGCGTAATTCACCTTTGTTTTAGTGTTGCCTCTTGCGAAACCCCACGAGTCCCTTACACCGGCCAACGTTAACAAACTCTTTGCAACGTCTCCCACTGCCAGTGAGATACCGCGCGGGGCGGGTTTTAACGTCACTACAACGGAACCGCATTCTCCCTGCACTTCGAACGGAAGCGAGTGCGGCTGAGCGCAGCCGCATTCCCATGAACCGCATCCTCTCTTTATCTCTATGATATTGAGCTTGGCATTGTCTATTGCCTTTCTGATGGTCGGTCCCACTTCCTTTCCTTTTGCTCTTCCGACACCGACGAAACCGTCGCCGTTCCCGACGACGGAAGTGACTGCGAATCTCACTCTTCTTCCGGAGTCGGTCATTCTCTGCACCATGTTGAGGTCTATGACCTCGTCCTTCAGTTCAGGTAACAGAATGTCGACGATCTCCGCTTCGCGCAGCGGAAGTTTTGTGGCGAGAGCATCACTCATTGTGGTGATCTCACCATTAAGGACCATCTGTCCCAATCTTGTCTTGGGGATCCAATCCATCTTATTCAGCCTCCTTCTTCTTTGCCTTCGGCTTCTCTTTTGTTTCGACGACAGCCGGCTTTGCCGGTTCAACCTTCGGTTTTTCCTTCTTCTCCGCTGTCTTCCTCTTTTCTCCGCCGAGTGCCTCTAACACTTTATTAACACTTTTCAGAACATCCTCTGACATGTGCGCTCCGTTCAGTCTGTCGTCTGACGGTAAAACTCCATCACCATGCGGGATCTCGAGACCGGCGGCAACCATTCCGGCTACCGCTGCAAACAGTACCGCACCCTTTGCAGGCGTCTGCATCCCTATGTCGAGAACTGCATATTCTATTCCCGCTTCCTTTGCCTTCTTACCGGCCAGGAATCCCGTTAAGTATGCAGCCGGTATGTTCGAACACGAGTGTCCCCATCCCAGCGCTTTCAGTTCTTTCGATGTCGTTGACGTTACTACGGAATCGCCTTCCATCCCGAACTCAGCGAACTGGATGGTCATGTTCTTTGATGATCTTCTGACCACCGCCCTCAGTTCGCCCGAGGTCAGTAATTTTTTGCGGATGTAGTAGTCCGTCCTGTTCTCCCTTCTTCTGCGGAAGGGTACTTTGTATCTTGGTCCGGTCGCCATCAGATCTCCTCCTTCAGGTGGCCTTCGGATATCATATGCTGTCTGATGTTCCTGCGGCTCTTGTACACTCCGCCCTTTGCCTTACGGTAGTACATACGGTAAACGGACGGTGTTATCTTTCCTTCGTCCCTGAGCGTCTTCAGCTCATCGCGTATCGGTCTTATGATGGATATCCATCTTCTCTTGTCCGGAAGTCTGGCGTTGTCGGTACCTTTTCTGGATCCGGGGCCTTTCCTCTTTCCTTTGGACTTCTGTTCCAGCATGTGTCTTACTCTGGCCTTGGATATTCCCTTCTTCGGTTTCGCCTTTATGAGACCTGATGCTATCGCTGTTCTCACGTCAGCGCGTGTTATGCAGTCCGACGCCTCTTCAGCTCTTTCCGGGTCTATCCAAACACGGTTCTCACCGCATTTCAGTAACTCCGCTGCCATTCTCTTCTGGTTGCTGAGATCCATGTTCACACCATCCTGTTGAGAACGCGTATTCCGAGCTCTTCAGCACGGTCCTCTATCACTATTCTCTTTCTTGTTCCGACGGTGCCGCCTATGCGTACCGCCTGCTTCTTCGGATCCACTCCGTCAAGCTCGTCAACCGTGAATACCAGTTTCTCTTCGAATCCGGAAGGGTGAAGATTTCTTGCTACAACGGGGCCGCGGTATCCTATGAGTACCACCGGCGGTCTGCGTTTGAGCTTTCTCTTCATCTTGGAGTGTATACCTTTCGGCTTTCTCCATTTCTCACCGAGTTTGGAGTATCTGAACCATTCCTGCCTCTTGAACGCGGGCCTGCGGCCGCTTATTAATGCTCTTTTGGCAAGTGCATCTTCCGTTTCATCATCCAGTTCCGGTTTGAGTTTTACGATGTACGCATCCTCGTCCGGTTCTGCTATGACCACTTCTGCAGGTTTCGTCTCCTTCTTGGCCTCTTTCACCTGTTCGGGATCGCTCTGCTTCGCTTCCACGCCTTCTAACTCACTTTTCCATCTGTCGACCGTCTTCGGACCGACGCCGGAAAGCGATTTGATCATTTGTTTAACGACGGATTCGTCGCCGAGCGCTTTCTTCATGTCCGATACGCTTGCTATGCCCATCTCGGCAAGCTGCGCCAGATGCTCTTCCTTAAGACCGGGAAGGTCTGTCAATGATTTAACGCTCATTCTCTCACCTTGTGTGATTTTTCGACGATGTATATACCATCCTGGAAGATCCTCCTGTCGAAGCCTCTCCTGGATGTCGCCTTCTCAATGTTCGCTGCGGTCTGTCCGCACGCCTCTATGTCAATTCCCGTTACCGTAACATCGGCACCGTTTATCTTCACTGTCGTCTGTCCGACGATGTCGGCGATGCGCGGGTCCTTGCCGCCCATGTAGTTGTCTATCTGCACTTGCGTGCCCTTCACGGCAACTTT
>Ga0123353_10013221_pt1 | contig 11807 bp, 12 predicted proteins | sample TergutLab28metaG_3_FD_92763 | JGI IMG/M metagenome (GOLD analysis project Ga0123353, IMG submission 92763) | Labiotermes labralis P3 segment gut microbial communities from Petit-Saut dam, French Guiana - Lab288 P3 | ecosystem: Host-associated > Arthropoda: Insects > Digestive system > Gut ... | reverse complement strand
ATATGTGATGAGCGAATCATACTCAAAGAAGTACGATTTGACACATGGGAAGATTTTGAGATAACCTATCCATAATGAGCGGCATATAGCGCGCCGCAAAACCGAAAAAATATGGTTGAATATTCAGACAAATACAGATAGTCAGCGCACAGCAAAATCAAAAAAGCCTGTCCCTTGTGGCGGGCTTTTGCGATTTACAGCGCGGCTATATTTTTTGAAAGCAGTCACCAATTATCAAAAAAAGATTGTATCTTTACATTGTAAATCAAAGACAAATGGGTTGTCCGAAAATAGCATATAACCTATACAGCAAACCTGCCATGCGGTGCGTGTACGCCGCCGCCGGGCAGGAAAGTTATATCTGTGATCGAGAGGAAAAGATACACAAAGGAGGCTTCATGCCAAAATAGAGGCGTAAAGTCGGATATAATACATTGCGATTCATAGATTTTATAGTTCTATTTTTATAGTTTTGTTCTCGTTTCTATTCGCACCTAAAGCCATCAGGAATTGATTCTTGTAATCGACAATAGATTTTGCCCTGTCCATTTCATTTGTTTTCAAAGCATTGTTCAACCGCTTATCAATCATGGAAACGACCTCGTTAAAACGAATGGAAAAATAACTTTTCAATACCGCAGGCAACGGTTCGTCCCGCACCTGAAGAAATATATCTGCTGCTTTTTTAAAGTCTGCATCTGCCTTACCTAAAGAATAAGCGACATTGATCCGGTTGTTGGCCATCCTGTCATTGACCCGATCAACCGACCGGCTGAAGATACGAACCTGATTCACCAATGAATTTTTGACCGCCATTTCGATATTGTCCGGGATGTTTCTGTAATTAAGGTCATGTACTTTCATGGACACAAAGCGTCCCGACCCAGTTTGCATGAGTTGCATTTCATTGCGAAGATAAATACCTAATTTGGACAAGTCCGCAGGAACGGCAAGAGCCCAAAGTTGTGTTTCATAACCGTTATCCCGGAACAGTGTCAAGGTATCGGCTATCATTTTTTTGTCGGATGAACCGAATGTGCCGTCAAACACTATATTGCGCTTTTCTTCTACGGCCTGTTGGATAAGTTTTCGCGTCCATAATGAAACATCTTCGTTTACCAAAAAGGATGCTCTTTCGGGTTCTGACAACTTCAATCTTTCATACATGGGATGATAATCCCGCAGGTCGTCCGCGTTGATAACCAAAGAGGAAAGTTCCTCAATCGCCTGTTCCCGCATTTTGGTCTTACCGGAACCCGGCTGACCACCCAACAAAACCGCTCTGGGATGCTTGCAAGGTGCATTTCCTGAAAATAACCCAGTAGCGATTGAACGATAGAAACGCGAATGTTCCGGTTCGTTAAGCCGGCAGTGTTCAGGCAGGAAGGGCATATTCTTTCCGTAAAGTACTCACTTGTTTCATTTCTTCCGAATACACTTTAATCCAACGGCGAATATCGGAATACGTTTTCTCGGACTTGGAAAAAAAATATTTGAGCGCCATAATTTCCTCCCTTCGCTTTTGTAGCCTGCTCAACTTCTTTTTGTCAGGATTTACGCTCATTTCTTCATGAACATACAAAATGGTATAACCGCCTGCCAAGGAAGATATGATTTCCTGCAAGGTATCGGTAAGCGCACAGCCTACAATACAACCGTAATCTTCTTCTTCATTGATGTTATCAATATTCCTTTCTAAATTATCCATATATGTTGTTTTAGTCTTTATATACAAATTCTATTCTTTTCTCTTTGAAATACAATAACATGGAATCAAGTATAACCGAAGGTTTGTACCCGCTTTTCTCAACCAGTTCGTCAAGATACTGCTTTGCCTCACCCGACACCCTCGTATGGAGCTGTTCGGTCAGGTAAGAGGACCCCTTCCGGCCTTTTTTTTCTTTATTTACATGCAATTCCATTGTACACAATTTGAGTACAAAGATATGAAAAGTTTTTATTCACAACCGCCGAAGGCGGTCGCGAAAATTGGTTTTTCAACAATGTTTTTACCTTTTTTTGTTTCTTTTTGCCAATCTTACGGAACGGATAATCATTTCAGGATGTATGGAAAAATTCCAATCAAGCGCATCATCATTAAGGGTGGAATGAATACTTCCACCCATCACAAAACCACAATCTTTCTCTACCAACCTTATGGCGTTTTCGCGCGTATCGGATTTGATGGTGTAAACACCCTCAAAAACGTAGCGAACCCTCACTTGATAACTTTTACTTTCCATAAATAAGATTTTCCAATTCGTTATAATATTCATCATACAGGATACAAAATTCATTCTGAAACTTTGTGTGGTAATTCCCGTTTTCATCAAAAAGCATATCCTGAGATACATGATGTTTTTCTTTCATGATATGCTCAGCAAGTTTTGATGACAACCTAACTATTTTGCTTTGTGTTTCTTCGCTTTTCTCTTCGCTTTTCATCTTAATATTCACATTATTATGATAGGCTATTGTTTCGCAAGTTTGACCGAGCCATGCGACACAATGGTCAGCGCCGGAACTCCAAGTACAGGATTCATTTTCTTGGTCATGCTTCACATTGCGAACAATTGAGCCTTCAGGGTAACCGGCTCTTTTGAGCTCCCAAATACACCAGTCGTTGAATGGGTCGCCTGTTACGTTTTTGATAATGATATTCATTTTTGAAAATGTGTTTAGGCTGCGTCCGATGGGGCGCAACAAGGTTAAAATTAATTATAAATTTCCTGAATTTTTCTACGCCAAACATCCGTGTCAATTTCAGTTTTCCCCTGAAAATTAAAAGTAGCAACATCGCCATCACAAATGATTGCTAACCTGCAACCAAAATATTTTAACTCGCTTTCTATCAAACAATCTGTGTCGGAATGGGTCAAAGTTATTGTACTATACTGAAAAAGTGCGGCAGCAAGCCTCGAAGCGGCGAAAAATTGCTGACAGTAATATAACTTAAAAAATACCGCCTTTGCTATCTGTTTATTATCTACTAACATAATTACTTATTTTTTTAGAAGGTTGCGCCCGATAAAGGCGCAACCCTGTTCAACATAATTTTTAGGCTACTTCCGCCAATTGATAATCTTTCACCGCCAACATCTGTCCTTCGGGTGATACCTGTTCCATCATATACGATTCTGTCGTCAATTCCGGCATCTGTTCACCGGATGACTGCCCGGTCACTTCGTCGGATAAATCCGGCTCTGATACCGGAGTTTCCAGTTCTGCCAGCTGTTCATCAATCCTTTGTTTCCTTTTTTCGTATATATCATTGTATTTTTGGGAAATTTCGGCAAGTTGTTCGGGGCAATGCTGACCTACAAACGTCAAATAGTGGTCTGTTATCACAGAAGCGCGATATGTCTGTTGTTGGAAATTGACACGAAGGTACTCCCGTACTATCAGCGACATGTTTTCAATCGTCAAATTTTCAATAAATTTCACTTTGTCATAAAGTGTAGCAAAATCCTTATCGGGCATCAATATCCTCTCTTTTTCTCTCGACAGTGACTGCATCATGAAATAATACATCATCTTGATTTCCAAATCCGAAAGATCACCCGAATAATCAGGCAGATTCCTCATTAACCCTTTGGCGTCTTCTAAAATATGTTCGACGGCAATTTCTTTATTGCGCTCGTCCTGTTTTTTTAGTATTCTGATTTGTACGGAATTATCAGCCGCCTGAGCGGGTCTTTCGGGTTTTCCCTGAGTTCCCGTGTTATCTGAAACGGTGTCATCACTATCCTGAATGGGTTTATCTTCCTGCTGTTTTTCTAATAAATAATCAACCATCACACGATTCTGTTTGATATGAACACACTTTACAATACTGCCTTCTGCTAACTGTATATCAAAATCGGTCATATCTGCGTCGTATTCTTCGCATTCTTCTTTGAAACTATTCATAGCGATTTGATAATCTTCTTCATAATCAAAATTTTCTCGATTGGGTTCTTCCGGGCGTTCAGGATAATAAGCATTAGCCATGTCATAAGGAAAAATCAATCCCTCATTCTCAAATGATTTCAACAGAGAATCATCTACATTGTTGGTATGATCCACCCGGACATATTGAATGTTTTCGTCGTTGGCAAGTCTTACCGCTTCCGAAACGATATACTTACTGTTCTTCTCAATCAGGCAGAAACGCAAAGTACATTTTCCCGCGCCTTCAGGAAAAATACTGTATGTATTGGTATTGTTAGGACAGTTGGCGCAATCGCACTGGTCGAAGCAGTAATTTTCCAACAGCAGGGAATAGGCATTTTCCATGCTCCTTTTATACTCCATTGTTGAAAGGTTACCCCACCATGAGTACCCTTTGCTTCGCAAATGATTGTCAAACGCATCTTGCTGAATATCTATCGGATAGGTAGCAATAATCAGTCCTATTCCAATGTTGAGTTCTTCGTTATCAATCATTTGGGCTACTTCGGGTATCAGGTCATTGAGTTTTACCCGATTGCGGACGTATGCCTCCGACTTGCCTATCTTCTTGGCAAGGGCTGCATAATCATACTTCTTTGTTTCGAGCAAAGCGATGAATCCGCCTGCTTCTTCCATCGGTTTGATGTTTACACGCTGCAAATTTTCAATGACTGACATCTCAAGCGCCTGTTCGTCAGTCAATTCGCGAATGTTGGCTGGAATGGTTGACAGCCCCGCAAGTTCCGCCGCTCTGAAACGGCGTTCGCCGTAAACGATTTCAAACTTTTTGCCTTTTTTCCGCAACAAAATTGGCTGTAAAACGCCATGTTGCGAAATACTTTCGCTTAACTCCTTCAGAGCCTGTTCGTCAAAAAACTTGCGCTGATTGTAACTGCTTGCCACTATTTGCGACAATTTGACTTCCTGTACACTGTTTACAGTGTTGTTATTAACTGAATTTTTCATTTTATTATTTATTTAATTGATTTATAATTATTTAATGATAAATTTTCTAATTCTTGTAAGTCCCACCCTATCAGCCACGCTGCCATCAATTCATTGAAGGATGCGTTTCCCTGAATATCAGCCCTGTGAGATTTCAGTATATCCATCAAATCTGTATCCTGCCAGGGAAAACGCATTTTGTCTTCTCTTTTGGCTGTCCGACCAAGTAGGATTACATTATTAATTTGTTCATTTTTAATATATTGTGTATTCATTGTTGTTTGTTTTAATTGATTTATAAATATTTATCAGATGATAAAATTATTTTCTATCCAAAAACTATCATTTGTCCGATAGTTGCCTATGATGTTGCTTTTGTCGTCATATATATTGCCCCGATACATGAAACCGAAACCTCCATTTCTATAAAATTGTACCGAAGCGTAATATTTTTTCGGCTCAAAAATATCATCATACCACATTTCCAAAAAGTTTATTGTTTTCATATTCAATATATTAAAATATCGCTACTTTTTCTTTACGTTCTTCTATCTGTTCGGGCTGTTCGTCTTCGATTGCCTTTCCCAAAATGTAATTAACTGCTGCCTGTGCTTTGGTGGCTGCGCCAAACAAGGTACTTTTCCGTTCTTCCTTCAGGAATTTTGCCCACCCGGTCAGGTAAGCGACCGAATTTTCAACTGTTTGTTCAATTCCGCAATGGGAACATAAAAGGGTGGCTGTCATCTCGGCGACCAATTCTTCATAGTCGTATGAATTTTTGCCGAAAACTGCCCTGTTATCCTCAAACCTGTTCAGTCTGCCCGAATGACCTGTTGCATGTCCAAGCTCATGAAAAGTAGTTGAGTAATATTCTTCAGAATCATCAAAATATTGAATTTCAGGAACATTTACCATATCACTGAAGGGTCTGTAAAATGCTCTTGATGAATCGTCATGGACAATACGCGGGGGATTCGGCATATAGTTGATGACCTTTTCGCATATTTCCAGCGGGTTGTTGATTTTTGTCGAATATTTGGCTGTATAATTTTTAATATCAATACTTTCCGTCTGGAAAAGATTGAATACGTTGTAATAAAACGGGGTAAACCGCTTTATTAATTTTTTCTCTTCATCACCGTCTTTTTCAACCTTGCCTTCGGTTATTTTCCAATACACGATTGGAAAAGACTTTTCCCCTTTTTTCACGCGCCCGCCGGCATCTGCTATTTGTTTGAATGTGCCGAAAAGGGGGTAAGCGTACCCAAGTTCAGCACATACGTATGACAGATAGAAGATATTGAATCCTCTGTATTCCCTTTCCGAAAAGGCATTCATGGGCGAAACGCCTTTCCATGTCTTCCGCCAGGGAACTGTACCGTTTTCCAAACCTTCGATAACCATATCGACTATTTTATCAATTACTTTCATCGGTTTAAATCTTAAAATGTTTTTTTACTGACTATTACAATTTTTTCTATTGATATCTATTTGATTAATATAGGTCAAACACCATGCCAAAGACTATGAATAATACCATATTTTGAAAATAAATATTTATGTATATTCATTATGCTCAACACGTTAGGTGCGCCTCCCCGTAAGTCCTTTGTCATTTTTTGGGACTGAGACATGGATATCATGTGTAGCATGTGATATGATTTGCACCCAAAATTGATGTACTCGCTCCGGGGACAGCCGTCGATTGTATCAGTTTGTGACCTGCGGAATGGAGCGGAGCGGAATGGAGCAGGTGACAAACACCTTATTGAAGCGGAAGATACAAGGCCAAACAAAACAAGCAAAGCGAACCCGGAGGGATGTTTTGTTTGGCCTTGTGTCTGGAGCGTTGTGGAAAATGATTAGTCGAAAAGACCATTCACATTTGTTGATGTTGCAGCCTTTTTTTGTTTTTTGCGATTGGGTGGTAATAAGGAATTTTTTTGATCGGTTTCGTGAAATATAAACTTATATTCTTCGCTTTCCCTCAACATTCGATATGACCAGCGCTTTTTGAGAATAAAGGAAATGAAGTCGCAGATTTTTTCTGCATCCAGGGATAAGTCAGTTGCACATGAAACAAAAATTTCATTTTTGGAAATCGCAATGGGTAACTTTTGAGTGTCCGCCCAAATGTGGATCATATCTAATGCCTGAAAAAAACTGTTATTCATCTCTGATAATTATGTTTGATGAAAGGAGATAGATTCTTCTTTAATTTTATGCGATGGCGCATCCTTGAGCATGGCTGTGATTTTTGTTTCGAGAACCCGTAAATTGCTTTTCAATTCATTAAGTTGCTCTTCCTTATCCCATGATGAGAGAATGATACGTTCGCAGGTTTGAACAGATTCCTGCTTTTTGGAAATTTTTCCGTTGTGCTCGCAGATGAGTTTTGGAATTTTTTCAAGCGCATTTGGAAAATAAGCAAAAATGGATGAAGAGGTACTCCCGATATTACCATTGTTGTAAGTATAATAATGATTGCCTTTTACATAGAATTTATTGATATATGATTCGGGCGAATCCATTAATCCGGTCAGAATGGTATTTGTTTTTACATGGACTTCAAAATTGTGATATTTTCCTACACATTTGTAGTTGCCTTCGGTATTGCATGTCTCTTTCAGCCATATAACTTCTTTGGCCAATGTATCGTCCGCAAAATTGGATCGGATGCCATTGATTTCAAAGTCAAATGGTCGCTGGTTATTGGAATCGGCAGGGGCTGTTTCTTCAAATTTTTGCCAGTCATCTTTTAGGTTTTGAAGAACTGATTGTAAATGCGCCAAGTCTTTTTTGTCTGATTCAAGCAATCTTTCAGTCCTGTTTCTTGAAACCATATACGCATTTCTTTCACTTTCTAATACAGTAATCTGGCGTTCAATTTTGCATTTTTCCAGCAAGTCCTGATTTCCGGAAAGGATGGCCACGTATTCGGCATAATTCAATCCGCCCGATTCGTCTAATCCGCCTTCGTCGATACTTCTTACGGAGAGGTTGTGCTGACGTATTTGTTGTATAAAAACATCCTTGTTATGCAGAAGATTGATTTTATAATTGTCTAATGTGTTAAGTGTTGCATAAATAAAGGTGTCCACCTGATTGTTGTTGTATTTCCCGGCAATGATGTTTCCCTTACGGCTTCCGCGACCGTTGCGCTGACGCATTTCGCCCGGTTTCCACGGTGTATCCAAATGGTGCATGGCAACAACTCTTTCCTGCACATTGACGCCGGTTCCAAGCGTACCGGTAGAACCTATCAGCACCCGGATATCGCCTGATAAAAAGTTTTCGATGATGTTTTTCTTTTGGTCGTTGGTTTTACATTCCTGCATGAATACAATCTCCTGCAACGGAATTTGATATTCCTGATGCAGTTTTTCCCGCAACGCCTGATAAACTGAGAATTTATTGCGGTTGGAAGGATCATAAACGCCTAAATCTGAAAACACAAGTTGCGTTCCTTTCACAAAATCAAATTTTTGGTAGTATTCCGCTATTTTGGCAGCGCAGACTGAAACTTTACTGTTGGGATGGTCGGGAAGTCCCGGATCGATCAGGCGCATGTCCAATGACATTTTCCTGGCCAGCGAAGTAGCAATGAGCATTCTTCCGTCTTTATTTGCTTTCGCGGGCTGCTCCCGATCAATCAGGGAATAGTTCCCTGTTTTGGCAAATTCTTTCAGCTTTTCCGAAAAATCATTTTGGTAAGGAGTTATCTCTATGGAGATTAACTGCTCATTTAATGCCGGTTTCCGGATGCCGATTTCTTCAGAAGTCCGCACATGGGCGATTTCACTGTAAAACATGGAAAGTTCAGGTACTTTGATGAAATGTCTGAACCGTTCGTTTTGAATAAGTTCATTAGTAACAGAAAACTCGAAATCGACAGTTTTTTGTGCAAAGACTGCCGCCCACGCATCAAAGTTAATGACAGATAATCTTTCCAAAGTACGGGGGCGAAGATATTTGAATATAAGATAAAGTTCTGTAAGCGAATTACTGATTGGGGTTCCGGATACAAGCGTAGAGCATAAATCGCTGTTTTTTTGGTTTTGAACACACCTTATAGCGGTTAAAAGGTTCAACGCCCGCTGTGAGCCTTCAGGATTTCCTAAACCTGATACCCGATTGTGGCGAGTAGTAAATGTTAGATTTTTAAACTGTTGACTTTCATCAATGATGATGTGATCGATTCCAAGTTCATTAAAAGCGATGAAGTCGTCTTTATTTTTGCTGATTTTATCATTGAGCGCTAAAAGTTTGGCAGTAAGGTTCAGTTTTCGGGCAATTAATCCTTTTTCCATTTGTTTGGATGCCGGTGTTCCGGTCAGTTTTTCCAATGTTCGCAAATTAAGTTCTACGTCGTCCAATTCTTTTGAAATAATGTCGTGTTGTGTTTGCAAATCCTGTGGAATTTTAGCAAACTGGTTATGAGTCATGATCACGCAGTCCCAGTTATTATTCTTTAATTCAGCAAAAAATTTAGTTCTGTTTTTTTCATTAAAATCATTGGCTGAAGGGTACAGAATTTTGGCGTTCGGATATGCCTTCCTGAACGTTTCAGCAATGTCGCGGGTATTGGCTTTAATGCCGATGATTAACGGTTTGTGAACCACTTTCAGTCTTTTCATCTCGTATGCAATCATACACATGATCAATGTTTTTCCGCCGCCTACTTCGTGATCCACGATTCCGCCGCCATTCTGTTTGATCATCCAAAGTGCGTCAAGTTGCGATTGGTAGGGTTTGAAACCGAGATTTAAACTGTTAAAACCCGGTAATTCCTGAAAAGAACCGTCATAGTCAGGTTTTACAAAACAGTTGAAGGTTTGATTATACAAATCGGCAATGTGGTTTTGAATTTCGGTTTGTTCCGGTTTGTTTAGCCAGTCGGTGAATCCGTTTCTGATGGCGTCGATTTTGGAGTTGCAAAGTTGTATGGCTTGAGTATCTCTTATGGTTATTTCTCTGCCGTCGTCGTCCATGATTTTTTTGGTAACCACGGGACACGTATTCAGAAAGGCGAACCCTGCCAACTGGTATCCGTCCAATCTTTTCGATTCGGTATTGACTGCATACTCAAAATTGACAATAGAATTGTAACTCCCGGAAACCGTAAACAGATCGAGTGCTTTTGAATATCGGACAGAGACGGTTGTCCCGAACAATGATGAAAGATAATGCTCATAGATATGAACCGGGATCCAACGTTCGCCGAAATTAAACTGTAACAGATGGAACGGGACGGGATCGGGTTTTGCCTTTTCGAGCGCCTGAAGCGTTTGTGTGACAAAGTAGTTTTTTCCGTTGTCATATTTCCTGATTTCCCGGATCTTTGAAAAGACGTCGCCCGAAAGCATTTTATCCTTGTATTCCCAATCGCCGGTAAGAGGATTAAGGAAAATGAATCCATCCAATATCCTTACGATTTCATCAACCTGTTTTTGTGTTTTTTCCGACATGAAAGTCATATCAATTTTTCCGAACAGGTTTAATGAAGCAATCATGGCGTCTGTTTCGGAAAGTATTTGTATGGATTGGGAAAAAGCGACAGGTCGGAAAAAAATATCCGCTTTTTTCATTTGTCCGTCCACCATGCGAACGGCAGTAGACAATTCATGGATAAAAGCGTCTCCTTTAAGCAGGTTATAGTTATCTTTTTTCTCAAATGTTCCAAAGTTCAATATGAATTGATCTGTTTCACGATTGAGTTCTCTCCGTAAATCGTAATTTTCTGTTTTCGCGGCTTGTTCGCTTTGATACAGTTCTATGAAATGATCCCGAATCTGAATGTAGTTCCTGATGATTTCTTCCTGCTCCGCCGTCAGGTCGGCAAAGGGCAGAAAATCGGCATTGGTTTGGTCGGATGATCTCAGAAAGTTGACAATCTGTCCGGGTTTGTTTTCCTGAACAACGTATGTTTTTTCACGGTAAAAATCTTTGATTTCGCCGGTAAAAGTGACAGGATCGGGAGTTTTGTGCGTAGGAATTTGAGTAACTGAAACGGGCGAAAACAAATCAGATTGCCGGAGGGTGGATGGTACCGGTATGGATAATTTTTTCGAAAGATGCTGCTTCAATACGGGCTTTAGTTTTTCGAACAGTTGATGACCGATATCGCCGGCAGTTCCCGAATGTGTAAATTCAAGCGCTGTTTTGCCGTACTGGTTGGTTCCTTTTGTGCAAGTGGTATGAATGATATTTTGATAGGAGTTTTTGAAAAGTCCGCTGATATGGTAATCTTCAATCTGTACGGATTTGATGAAGTTGGCTTCTTCTTTGGATATCCCGCTTTTGTGGTTGTTTTTTCTGACAATGACCAAGTCGGTTGAAGGTTCCGTTCCGGCCGATTCTTTAAACAGATTGGAAGGAAGGCGTATGGCGGCGATCAGGTCGGTTTTGTTCATCAGGTATTCTCTGAACGGTCTGTTCCCGGGTGTGTCGAGAAAAGCCGATGAAGTGATAAAACTGAGAAAACCATTGTGCTGCAATAATTCGGTAGTTTTCACGAAAAAGTAGTTGTGGATTTGCCGGCAGCAATCACGCCTGATGGGGTCTTTTGAATTGAGGTAACTTGAGTCAAGCGCATAAAAACTGCCGAAGGGAATATTAGATATGGCCAGGTCAAAGAAGTTTTTATAACGGGCGCCTATATCTTCAAATGGTTCCACTTTCACCGATATTTTTGGATCGCCTGAATATATGGCCTGCAAAATACGACCTGTAAGTAAATCCTTTTCAATGGCAGTGATTTCAGAATTTTTACCGGAAAACGGCTCAATAAACAAACCGGTTCCGGCGGATGGCTCTAAAATATATTTGTTCTGAAAAAATCCGCCGGGACGATCGGTCGAAGCATCAAAAGCGTCCGTAATGGCATGAATGATTTCCACCGGCGTATAAAAGGACGAAAGTACCGATGATTT
>Ga0123353_10013220_pt1 | contig 11807 bp, 9 predicted proteins | sample TergutLab28metaG_3_FD_92763 | JGI IMG/M metagenome (GOLD analysis project Ga0123353, IMG submission 92763) | Labiotermes labralis P3 segment gut microbial communities from Petit-Saut dam, French Guiana - Lab288 P3 | ecosystem: Host-associated > Arthropoda: Insects > Digestive system > Gut ... | reverse complement strand
AGATCAAGGGAATAGGGTTTCGCCATAAGATTCCTCCGTGAAAAAGGCGTTCAATATCCAATAATGAAAGATTACAAAATTCCAAAACTTCTGTCCATATCAATTCCTGATACGCTCTAGAACGAATTGCCGATCCCCAACTCGTTACCATGCTCAATATGTTTGGTGCAAAAGCGAGAGAAGGAATAAAAGAGCGAGGCAAACCCAAGAGTTATTCACACACCATCGACGGAGAGACTCAAGAATTTGATTTGAAAAAGGTGGGCGGAAAATGGAAAGTGCAGCCCCCAGAATTTCCTTCGCCACCAGAAATCGAATTACCTCCAATGCCGCCAGAATTGCGTCAATTTCTACCGGAATGACCTGCATGACCAAAGCATTACCCTGCGTCGGAAGTGTTCTGATTTTCGCCGTTGTTCTTGGTGTTTACAAGGTAAGTATCCATCAGCGAGAATCCAAACCGATTATTGTTGCTTCAGAGATCATTCTCTATTTGAAAGACGGCGACATCCTGTGTCGCTTGGGAGACAGATTTTGGTCTGCCCAGTTCAGGGATTTATCGCCGACCAACAAAAAATTTTCCCACCTCGGAATCGTGCGGATTCGTGACGGCAATGTGTCGGTCATCCATGCGGAAGCGTGGACGGAAAAAACGGATGGAGTCAATGAAGTGCCTCTCGAAGAATTTTTGCGGTCGGCACTTGCTATCGGCGTTTACCGGGCGAATTTTATAGAGGGAGCCGTCTTGTCGGACGTTGCCTTCGAATACAAGGGACGACCTTTCGATTGGAATTTTGAGTTGAAAGACGACAGTAAACTGTACTGCACGGAGTTGTTGTACGTGATATTGAAACGTGTTGCCCCCGAAATAATCTTGAAAACGAGATATATCAATTTTTTCGGCAAAGAGATCATCCTTCTAGATGCCGTTTCCGAGTCCGATGATTTTGGGGAAATCCTTGCGATACTACCGGAGTGACCGGATTGTTTGGCTGCTCTATCCAGTCGCTCCACGTTGCTACGTTTCCGGCTTGCATTAACAACCGTCAGTAAAATCCCTGACGCTTCCAGACACACCGCATGCTACACTGCGGTCGAAAATTGAAATTCGGAGATTGGAGTGTCATGACGCGGCGCACACTGCCGTGTGTTGTTAACTTCAAGTGAGGGGCAGCGAGGGGTATTCGTCGTTCACCATTGCCCGTCTGCTCTACTAAGAAACGATTGTGGACAATGGCGACCAGCCCAGTGCCATCCTGCCGTGATGCTTGTATGTTACCATCACTATCCGTTCACCCTGACACAAGAGCGGGGGGCTTATGCCCACCGGTGCTTCGGGACGCTCGTGAGTGAGAGCGAAGAACGCCAAAGGATCACTCTAAAAACCCTTTTTCATGTCATTTCAGTTTTCCGAGTTCAATTTTCAACTTTTTCAATCGAATACAACATACTGACAAAAGCCGATACGATGCTTTCCGGCAAAACCAGAGAGATTAACAATCTTGATTATGAGCAGGTACTAACCGGTTCACTCGTGCGATTCGTTCCCCAATATGTTGAAGTTTTCGCACAGGAACATATATGCCAAAATGCCCCCCGCAACGAGACCGACCGTAACCAGTATCTCTGTGGGTGCGGGATAATAAATGCTGCCCGTCTCCCGAATCATCCCGGTAATGACAACGTTCAGCCGATTGATAATCACACCGGAACTTGCCAGAATACCGTAAAACACAAGTCCGAACCAATAGTTTGAAAGCGGCGAAAAAACGATGAGTAGCGGCAAAATAATGCCGATACCAATTTCGAGCAGGAAGGCATAACTTTCAAAACTGCCATCCCAGAGGAGCGGCAATGCCCCACGATGGGCAATGTCGGCAAATCTCAACACGAGATAGACCAGCATAACGCATCCGCCGATTCGGGCAAACGTTTTCAGTACCGGCACCGGCGTGCGGTGTCCATAAGTGCATCGAGACAAGACCGACTCGACGGCAATCATCGCGGGACCTACGAAAAAGGAGGAAAGGAAGAAAAACAGGAAGATATACGGACTCCACCAAAGCGGATGAAGTTTGCCAGCCATCATCACGTACAACTGACCGAGCGATGACTGGTGTAGCGTCGGCAGTACCACGCCGACAATGAGGAGGATCGGCATAATAGCGACGAAAAGCCGATGGAATATCTTGAACACCTTCTCGGTAATCACTTCGCAAAGTTCCAACGTCTGTACAACGGTGTAGAGGGAAATGCAAATAAAAACCTCGAAGAGGACGGACTCGTGTCCCCAGTTGACGAAGGGTCGCCAAAAATTAAACCAACGACCGATTTCAACGAACAAACTAACGACGACCAAAATATATCCGATCAGTGAGGTCAACATCGTTGCTCGACCAATGGCTTCGAGTTTTTTGTTATGGAGGATATAGACGAGCAGCGCCGTGCCGTACCCGCCGCCGGCGAGGGCAACGCCGCACAAAACGTCGAAGCCGATCCAGAGTCCCCAGGGCCAATCGTCGTTCAGGTTTGTTACGGCTTGCAACCCCAGCACGAGTCGGACGAGAACGATGCCGACCGCCGCCGCTGTCAGACCGATCAGGAAGACTCGGATAGGGGTGATGCGGAACGACCATTGCTGATCGAAGATGAGACGGACGGTACACCAATTATCAAAGGCAATACGGAATAAACTTTGCTTCGGAGGATCGGCAGGAATAGACATACGGTTGGAAATTGGACGAAGCCCACTAATTTTTACGCATTATAATACAGAAACATATCGGTGTAAAGTCCACAACAGGAGGATTGCAAAACCATTGACCATTGGTACAATGGAGCGGAGACGGTGCTTTTCCTTCTCTTTCAGCCCAATTGTTCAATAATGACGGACACAGCAAAATCTTTGACCCTCAATGGCGTACAGATTGCCTTCGACGACGAACGTAACTTGTTGGAACTCGCTAGAAAAGCCAGCATCGACATTCCAACTTTCTGTTATCACTCCGAGTTGAGCATCTACGGAGCCTGTCGGCTCTGTCTTGTGGATGTCAAAGGACTAGGAATCGTTGCCGCTTGCTCCACCGCTCCCCAAACCGGGATGGAAGTCAAAACCCATACCGAAGAACTGCGTCAAATGCGGCGCGTTGCCTTGGAATTGATGCTTGCTAATCACGATCAGGACTGCAATACCTGTCCCAAAAACACGAATTGCAAATTGCAATCTCTCGCCCGACAACTGGGAGTCAATGAAGTCCGATTCAAACGCACTCTCGTCCATCAACCCGTTGACCGATCCAGCCTTGCACTTGTTCGCGATCCAAATAAATGTATTCTCTGCGGCGACTGCGTCCGTGCCTGCAACGAGATTCAAGGTGTCGGTGCGCTCGGTTTTGCGGGACGCGGCGCAAAGTCCACCGTTGTGCCCCCCTTCAACAAAGACCTTGCCGATGTCGAATGCGTTAACTGCGGTCTCTGTGCTACGGTCTGTCCAGTCGGTGCCCTGACCGTCCGTGATGACGTGAATGAAGTTTGGAAAGTTGTCAATGATCCGACGAAAACGGTGGTCGTTCAAATTGCTCCCGCTGTTCGAGTTGCCATCGGCGAAGCCTTCGGTGGGCAACCCGGCTCCATCGAAGTCGGACGCATTGTTACCGCTCTCAAAGCCATTGGCTTCGACAAAGTTTATGACACCAGTTTCGGTGCCGATCAGACCATTTTCGAGGAAGCGACAGAATTTATCGAGCGAAAAACCAAAGGGCAGGTGCTCCCGATGTTCACGTCGTGTTGTCCGGCATGGGTCAAATATGCGGAACAGTTCCTGCCAGAGATGTTGCCGAATCTTTCGACGGCACGGTCGCCGATGGGAATGTTCGGACCCACCGCCAAACTCATGCTACCAAAATTGCTCGGAGTGGACAAAAAGGACTTAATTACGATTGCCATTATGCCTTGTACCGCCAAAAAATTCGAGGCGAGTCTGAAAAAATTTGACGACGACGATGGTATTCCGCCGACCGATTACGTTCTCACCACCCAAGAGTTGGTTCGGATGATTACAGAAGCCGGTCTCCGTTTCAACGAATTACAACCGCAATCGCTGGACGAACCGTTCAATTTCAAGACCGGCGGCGGTGTGATATTCGGTACAACCGGCGGAGTCATGGAGGCGGCTTTGCGCTATGCCGTCGAGAAACTTCAAGGCGAGACGCTCGAAGCGTTTGAATTTCAGGAAGTTCGAGGACACAGACCGGGCGACAAGTCGATTCGGGAGGCGGAATTTAACGTCAAGGGGACACATGTTCGGGTCTGCGTTGTCTATGGATTGGCTAATGCCCGAAAAGTTGTCGACTGGATTCGGAAAGGGGAAAAACATTATGACTTTGTCGAAGTGATGGCGTGTCCAATGGGATGTGTCGGCGGAGCAGGACAACCGATCACAAACGACTGGGCTGTCCGACGAAATCGTGCTGAAGGATTGTATAAGGCGGATAAAATGCTGCAACTCCATAAGCCGCAGGATAATCACGTTTTGCAGAAGTGCTATGACGATTACTTTGAAGGAGGCGTTGGCGGTCATACTGCTCATCATTTGCTCCACACGACGTATCACAATCGCCGCCGGATTGACGGAATGAAAATTTCCGTTCTGGATGATGCCGGTACGGCTCCCGAAGTCAATGTGGCGGTGTGTGTCGGAACAAGTTGCTATGTTCGAGGCAGTCAAGCCGTGTTGAAAAAGATCGCCGACTACATTCAAGACAAGGCGTTGGGACATCTCGTCAACCTCGAAGCAACGTTTTGCACGGAAAACTGTGATCGGGGTCCTATGGTGATGGTTGGTGATAAGATGATTTACAAGGCTACGGCGGAGCAGGCGATTACCGAAATCTCCCAGCAGTTGGCATCCGCCAAAGCGCACGCATAACTACCATAATTACATTGACGGTTATTATTCCGCCGCCGCGACTGGTTTTCTCTTGTTTTTTGACCCGCGGCGGTTCTTTTTGACGACTGCGGTCTCCTCTACCACTCGCTTGACAGGACGACCTTTCAGCCGCACTGCTTTGCCGACGCGGTCACGGAGAAAATACAATTTTGCCCGGCGGACAACGGCACTTCGTATTGTTTCGACTTTGGCGATTCGGGGAGAGTGAAGGGCAAACTTCCGTTCGACTCCTTCGCCAGCAACGATTCGACGGACGGTGAACATTTCCCGTGTTCCACTGCCGCTTCGGGCAATGACCACACCGTTGAATATCTGGATACGTTCCTTTTCTCCTTCGAGGATTCGGCAGTGTACGTCAACGGTATCACCGATCTCAAAAAATGAGACTTCCGCTTTCTTACATTTTGCCTCGACCAAATTGATCAGTTTGTCGCTCATATTCGTTCGCCTAAAATCGCACTTTACACCAGTATTTTCAAAGTCCGACCAATTCTAACACACTTTTTGTGATTGACAAGGACTCCCACTACCTGATATTCCACCGGCACCCAAGTTCCACTCGGAGTCCCTGTTTTCACTATCATGAAAATGCTCTTTACACCATTCGGGACTTTTTTTACCATGCCCAAATGGTGTTTCATCCCTTCAACAGCGAGCGGGCGTGTGATTTTTGGGCGGTTAACGTCCGCAATTCGTTGTTTTTTATGCCGGAGTCCCGACTCAATGACACCGGTGCAGCCGGGGGGCTTACGCCTCCCGCTCTTGCGCCAGCGGAATTACAACCTCTGGCACTGCTGGAAGCGGCACTCTTTTTAGCGAAGGAACCGATGTCAAGCCGGCGACTCGCACAACTTGCCGGTCTGCCGGAAGGCACAAAAACACGGCAGTTGATCCGCACTCTCAACAAGCGGTACAATCAGGATCAATCGGCATTTTGCATCGTCGAAGTTGCCGAAGGATTTCAACTTCGTACTCGACCGGAATTTGCGACATGGCTTGTGCGTATGCAAGGGATTCCATCGGCGGTACGGTTAAGCAATCCGACAATGGAAACGCTCACAGTGATCGCTTATCGGCAACCGATTCCACGTGCCGAAGTAGAGCGAATTCGCGGCGTGCAGTGCGGCGACTTGATTCGGCAATTATTGGATCAAGACTTGGCAAAAATCGTCGGACGCTCCGACGATTTGGGACGACCTTTTTTGTATGGCACAACCCCCAAATTTTTACAGGTATTCGGACTCGGCAGTCTGAACGATTTGCCAGCGTTGGATGCGAGTTAGGCAGGTCGTGTACAGTTGTATCGAGGAACGGATTCGCATATAATTTTGGACAGTTAGCCGCGGTGCGCTGCTCCTCATTGAGCCGGTACTCCGCTCCAACGGACCAATGAGCAACAAAGAAATCGACATTCAGGCAACATTGACGGAAATACCGAAACAAAAGGATGCGTTGCCTCCCGGCAAGCCTCGTTTGACTTGGAGATTCTGGGCGTTAATGGGAGTGCCGTACTGCATATTTCTCTGGATTTTTGCATCGTCTCTTTATCAAATCTCGCAATACCATTTCGTCCTTCGACATTTGCCAGATATTGTTGCTGCCGCACGGCAAGGAACCGTCGAAAACGTGCAATACCACCTCAAAAAGGGGGCTGATGTTAATGTGAAAAGCGAACGCAGTGCTACCCTGTTACATGAGTCGGCAAGATTTAATAAGAATGTCGCGGTTACCCAATTTTTCGTCGCCAAGGGGCTAGACATTCACGCACAAGACGAATTTGGCAATACGCCGCTCCATCAAGCAGGGAGTGTCGAAGTTGCCAGATTTTTCGTCTCCCAAGGCGCAGACATTCATGCGAAAAACGGAGTTGGTGATACGCCGCTTCATCAGGTTGCTCATTTCATAGAGAACGTCGCAGTTACCGAATTTCTCGTTGCCGAAGGAGCCGACGTTAATGCAACGAACAATGTCGGCGACACCCCGCTTCGTAATGCGGCAATGAATAAAAACGTTGAAGTTGCCAAATTTCTCGTTTCCAAGGGAGCGGATGTTCATGCAACAGGTTGCGCGGGTGATACCCCACTTCATTGGGCTTCAATGTTTAATAAAAACATTGAGGTTACCAAATTTCTTGTCTCGCAAGGGGCAGATGTGCATGAGCGAGACATAGGCGGACAGACTCCGCTCCATTCGGCGGCGATGTACAATAAGAATGTCAACGTTGCCAAATTTCTTGTCTCGCAAGGAGCAGACACCAATGCGAAGAATAGTGACGGCAAAACTCCACTCGACTTGGCAAAGGAAAAGAAGAATACGACGGTTGTCGAATACCTTTCCGGCGTAACCAACGGAGAATAAAATGAACGAAAGATAAACGGACATTTTGACATTGTTTTCAACCACAATGCCCAAATCAACAAAATCACAGGACATCCGAGAATTGCAAACCCGCATCGAAATGTTGGAAGAGCAACTGATGCAGGCGCAGAGACTCTCGACTCTCGGTGAACTGACCAGTACGACGACGCATGAGTTCAACAATATCCTGATGACGATCATCAACTATGCGAAACTGGGCTTGCGGCACAAGGATGAACCGAGCCGGTCAAAGGCATTTGACAAAATCCTGACGGCGGCAAACAGGGCATCCAAAATTACAAACACGGTTCTGGCAGCGGCAAAAAACCGGAAACGAGGATTGGAGCCAACCAATTTCGTTGCTCTGATCGAAGATTCGCTCCTGCTCTTGGAGCGGGAAATGAACAAATATCGGATTACGGTCGAAAAATCATTTCCCGATCAACTTCCGGAAATTATGGCGGATGGAAATCAGATTCAACAGGTTCTTCTCAATCTGTTGATCAATGCCCGGCAGGCAATGCCAAATGGCGGAAGACTGCTCCTCAAAATGAGTTACGACGAAGAGAATGAAATGATTGATTTTGTCGTTCGGGACTTCGGTTGCGGCATTCCGCAGGACAAGTTGCCGAGGATTTTTGAACCTTTTTACACGACGAAGTCGGGACCCGACGACAGCGGCAAAGGGGGCACCGGGCTGGGATTGGCAAGTTGCAAAACAATTATTGAACAACATCAAGGACTGATTCGTGTCGAGAGTACCGAAGGAAAGGGAACTGCTTTTACAGTGAAACTGCCGACGGTCATTCGGGCAAAGTTGGTGGAATTGCAGCAAAGATGATTTCTCCGCCGTTCTCGCCAGCACCGGGTCCCAATTCGATTTGATAGTCCGCTGCGTGAACCACCATTTCGTTATGCTCGATCACAATCAACGAATGTCCTGATGTGAGCAACGATTGAAAACACGTCAACATCTGCTCCACATCGGCAAAGTGCAGTCCCGCCGTCGGTTCATCCATTAAAATCAACGAACGGCTGTTGCGAATCTGTCCGAGATGTGCCGCCAAACGCAAACGCTGTGCTTCGCCGCCGGAAAGCGTGCCTGCCGACTGACCCAACCGAAGATAATCCAAGCCCGCCTCGAACATCAGACGCAACTTCTGCTGCAACCTGTTCTGTCCCCGAAAAAACGAAAACGCCTCACGAACCGTCATGTCCAAGACTTCCGCGATATTCTTTCCCCGGTATAAAACGTCCAAGACCGACTGCTGATACCGCTTGCCAGAACATTCGGGACAGGGCACAATTTGATCCGGCAGAAACTGCATGTCAATTACAATGCTACCATCTCCTTTGCAATGTTCGCACCGTCCACCGGCAACATTGAAACTGAAATGCCGGGCAGTAATATGCTTTGCCTTTGCATCGACGGTCTCCGAAAACACGTTACGGATGTCGTCGAAAATTTTTAGATAGGTTGCCGGATTTGAGGAAGATGACCGTCCCATTGGCATTTGGTCGATCAATACCACGTCGTTGATGTTTCCACTGATGTTGACTTGACCGAAGGGCAAACCTTCGATTTCGCATTTCTTGCTAAAACACTGACACAGTGCCGGGTAAAGTGTCTGGCGAATCAATGAACTCTTTCCCGAACCGCTCACGCCGGTGATGACACACAGCGTTCCCAGTGGAAACGTTGCGGTGATGTTTTTTAGGTTGTTGCCGGAACAACCAGTGAGGGAGATCGCCCCGACATTTTGCCTTGCAAAATGTCCCCCCTCCTGTGGAGTGGTAGGGGTGGTCAAATACTTCCCTGTCAAACTTTTCTTATCATTCTGCAATTTTTCAACACTCCCTTGAAATACGATAGTCCCGCCATCATCTCCGGCACCGGGTCCGATTTCGACGATGTGATCGGCATGTTGCAGTAATTGTTTATCGTGTTCAACAAGAATCACCGTGTTGCCGCGATCCCGGAGTTCGAGAATTGCTTCGAGTAATTTGGCTATATCCTTTTCGTGCAAGCCGAGAGAGGGCTCATCCAGCACGTAGAGCATATCCGCCAGATTGGAACCGAGTGCCGCCGTCAGAGCAACTCGCCGTTGTTCGCCGTTACTCAATGTATTGATCGGTCGGGAAAGCGTTAGGTAGTCTAATCCGACTTGATGTAAAAAACGCAACCGGGATAGGACTTCTACTTCGCGCCTCTGTGCCTCTGTGGGAGAAAAAAAATGAATCAGTTCTTCAACAGTCCGCCGGGTCAAATCGCTCATCGTCGGCGAAGTTATATCAGCGTGAAGATGCACATGATCGATCCAATCTGTGCGGAACAACTTCGGCGTAAGCGGTGGAACATGCATATTACAGTATTCACATGAAAGCGACCGGGAGAAAGGCAACGCCTGCTGTTCCAATAGCACAAAACACTTGCCGGTGCCGTGGTCAAATGCCGTTTCCAGCGATTCAATGAATCGGTCTTCTGCGTCAGGATCGAATGTAAGCCGATCAATGATGAGCAGTAAACCCTCTCGATAAAGTTCATTGGGAATGGGTTCATCCAACCGAAAGGGAATGTGGTGAAAACATCCACGTAGGAATCCCTGTTCTTTCCAGAGAGCAGCGAACTCCGCTGATGTTTCTTCCAATGGTGGAGCAAAGGCGATTTGTAATTTTGTGTTTTGTTCCCTCTCCCCAAAGGAGAGAGGGGATGCTATGGTATGCATTAACGTCTCCCAAACGCTTTGCGGCGTATCCGCCGTGATGGGGCGCGAACACTTCGGGCAGAAAACGTGTCCCAATTGAGCAAAGAGCATGGCAAGATAATCGTTCACTTCAGTTGCGTCGCCAACGGTCATTGCCCCCATTTTTCGGGAAGCAGATGTAACGGCAATAGCGGGGGGAATCCCATCGAGTCGTTCCGCTTGGGGTCTTTCGACTTTTTCGAGAAACTGCCGCATTGCCGGGGAAAATGTTTCGATGTACCGCCGCTGTCCTTCAGCATAGAGAGTGTCGATGGCAAGCGAACTTTTTCCGCTTCCACTGCGTCCACAGAAAACGATGAGTTTTCCGAGCGGCAGATCGAGGTCAATGCCTTTCAAATTGTGAACGGCAACCCGGCGAAGGGAACAAATGACAGAAGAACCCGCCGCTTGTTCTCGAATTCTTGACTTCTGCCTTCTAACTTTCGTCATCGCTCTCGACTTTTTGGATCATTTTGAGAAACTGCTTCATATCGGGACAGCGGCGGGTAACGTCCGGTTCAATGCAACTATGAATCGCTTTGGCTACCCGTTTATTGATATTCGGGCGGTAATCGGTAATGAATTTCGGCGGTTCACTGTGCGTCATCGCTGCAATACCGGAGTCTCCGCGAGGCCACGGAAGTTCCCGCGTAAACATCTCGTACATCGTTACACCAAACGAGAAAACATCCAACCGAATGTCTGTGGGTCTGCGGCGCACCAACTCCGGTGCCATGTAATTGGGTGTTCCCGTCCGATTGCCGGGATCGGTAAACGGCGGCTTGCTCGGAAGCGTCAAACCGAAGTCCGTTAACTTCAATATCGACGCATCGCCGACGAACAACAAATTCCGAGGACAAATATCCCGATGAATGAACCCCTCCTTATGAACTTCCGACACGGCTTCGGCAACCTGACGCATATAATAGGTTCTCGAACCTGCCATCATGTCTTCGGGAATGAGCAGGACGTTGTTCAAACCGGTTCCTTCCAGATATTCCATGACAAGATAATGCTCGTTGTCGGTCGTGAGTCCTTGATCCAGAGTTTTGACGATGTAAGGATGTTCAAACAAGACCGATATTTCGCCTTCGGTCGGTTTTTTTGTTCCTACTGCTTTCCATCGGGCATCGACTTTTTTCAGGATGTTCATGTCAAGAATTTTGACCGCAACGAGTTCGTCGGTCTCACGATCTCGTGCCTTATAGACTTTCGACATCGTACCGGAAATTGCTTCTTGGAGCAGTTCGTACTTCCGCCGATAGTTCAATTTTGGTTTGCCAAACAGCGATTTCAGAAAAGACATAAGATTACAATATACCGAAAACGGGAAAAAAATCCCCTCTCCCCATGTGGTGACCGGTGGTGCCTTGGCGAGTGGAGTAGCCCCCGCTTGCCATGTAGCCAAAGTTGTGTAGCATGGCGTGGTGTTTTGGGCACATAGCTCAGTTTGGTTAGAGCGCAGCCCTGATAAGGCTGAGGTCGATGGTTCGAATCCATCTGTGCCCAGTGGCGTTTTAGCCTACAAATACAAGCGTTTGCGGCTTGTTGTGGTTTTGGTTTTTTGACATTGTATCTACCGAAAACGTCCCCAAAGGGACGTTTTTAACGAGGGAGGTACATTCATGACAAAAACAAGACCACCGAAGTATTCGTCGAGTAGACGAGGAATAACGTGATTTACGGTTTCGGCATAACTCCGTGTCCAGATTTCTCTTTCCGTGTCTCAATAGCCGTATACCATTTTCAAGTTACTT
>Ga0123353_10013219_pt1 | contig 11808 bp, 7 predicted proteins | sample TergutLab28metaG_3_FD_92763 | JGI IMG/M metagenome (GOLD analysis project Ga0123353, IMG submission 92763) | Labiotermes labralis P3 segment gut microbial communities from Petit-Saut dam, French Guiana - Lab288 P3 | ecosystem: Host-associated > Arthropoda: Insects > Digestive system > Gut ... | reverse complement strand
TAAACACACTCCGTCTCGGTTATAAAAACCAGCCAGTTAATGCTGTATAGGGAAATAATCGCTGTTTGTTCTCAGATCCACACAAAACACACAAATACACTGTGTGGGCAGAACGTAGAATTGTTGAATGTTAAACTGTCGGCACATATAGTGACCATTGAGCTTTGAAGGATTAATATACATTATATGTAAATTCAGTCCGTACCGCGCAGTAAACACTCTCCGTCTCGTTTATAAAAACCAGTCAGTTAATGCTGTATAGGGAAATAATCGCTGTTTGTTCTCAGATCCATACAAAAACATAAATACACTGTGTGGGCAGAACGTAGAATTAATTGTTGGTTGTTAAACCTGGTGGTACGCAATCAATCCACCGGGCCTTCAGGCTTCAAGTTGTACTGTTGTTTCATGTGTATGTAAGTCACATGCTTATCCGAAAGACCTGCTAACCCAAGAGACCACAATGTGAACTGTGCCGCTGTGCCAGCCAATCGCCGTATACAAACCAAGAGCGTTTCACACAGATCAAGACTAGCGTGCAAGATGCCAGCTATTATTATTATTATTATTATTATTACTGTTAATTTATTCTTGGCTATCAGTTATCAGGTGGCGGTCTCCCAGTAAGTCCAGATCGCAACAACAGATCACAGCGATTTCTCCCAGCACTTACCAATGCTCTATGCATTGTTCATTAGCTTGACCTTCTTTAGCTCTATGGCCGACCGGTGACCTGGGACCAACTGACGGTTCTGATCAGATCCCTTCTTAATTGTTCCTGATGCTCCAATTGTAACGGGCACAATTTTTGTCCTCACTGTACACATTCTGCAGACCGCGATAGCTTTGTACTTGCTTAGTTTTTCAGTATCTTTTCTTCTTCTTCTTCTTCTTCTTCTTATAATTATTATTATTACTAGTGCCTTCACAAGCTGGTAGATGCCTAGACTGTCAATATACACGTATTCCGTGTGCTCCACGGAACAGATGTATAAATAACTGTGCCCACAAGAGCCGGCGGCTGGATCCTGTCGTGAGCCAGATGATTCCAATCCAACTCCCCCACGCTTTCCCTTTCCATATTAAATCATCTGCTTCTTTAAAGTTGTCCCTTTGCTACTGGCTTCGTGACGACAGCTTTGTATCAGTATTGCTTACGTCATTTTGGTGTTGATTGTACCGTTCATCTCATCTCCCTTGATTTTTATAATCGTAATGTTCAGTGAAGAGTACAAGTTCATTACCGTGTAATTTTCTCTATCCTCTTGGTACTTCCTCCCTCTTAGATCCAAATGTTTCCCCTAAACCCTTAGTGCGAGTTCTCTCCTAGCAACTGAGATTATGTGTAGTTATCATCATCATCATCATCAAGCTTTCGCCGGAGCTGCTCTCTTAGTCACCCTCCACTTCTACCTCCGTCTTGCATTCCAGTTGTATCGTGCGGATGCTTCTGAACAGCACTGTAGTCCCGTTGCCAGACACTCGCTCTAACGTCGCTTCACTGTGCGCCCCCCCCTCCCCCCTCCCTCACGCCTTTTCACAAGACAATTAGACTTACACGAAGTCTGAAAAATTTTGGTTCAATTTCCACCAAGTTGCTCCTTCAAAGGCGAAGTCATGTATTGCAGCTCAGTGGCGGAATTGGACGGCTTCCGACGTCGGAAAGCGTTGGAAGGCGTTTGGTGGACTTTAATTTGGTCCGTTAAGTCCAGAATTTCTCTCCATACATACAGTTTACCTTAATAGAGAATGGCAGTACCTACCTGAGCAGGAAACAATAAAACGAATGATCAGTCAGTGCATTAAGCGAAGCTATTAGCTGTTTACCTGTGCCCACACAGCAGTTGGGTAATTAAAATGCGCAAACACCTGGTGCCGTCCTCCTCATAAGTGTGAAGAGATCGCAAACGCGCATTCTTAGCTCGTTCGCATAAATAACGAAAAGCGCCTAATAGCTGTGTCAGGTCTGTCTGTCCGCATGTCAGCGTGGCTCCCACTGGACGGATTTTCGTGAAATTTAATATTGGGGACTTCTTAAAAAATGTCAATAAAACACCATATTTGGTTAAAATCGGACAAAAATATCGGACACTTTACATGAAGACCTAATTTAAGTTTGTCTTGTTGACAGCAGAACGAAATATTTTATCTGCAACAGTGCACAGTCGCCTTTGCATAAATGCAGTTCTGTCGCCATTGACCTCGGGTCACCAAGCAGCCCTCTTCAGCACCCAACCGTTGTGCCCCAGTAATCTTCAATTCTCAGCACGCCACTTCCAGTTTGCGCTTGGTTCGCATTTTCTTGTATTGTCTGAGTTTCCTAGCTTCTAGGGTGTGACGGCGTGTAGTTTGGTGGCAACCAACGATTCAGAGGAACCTGCCACTCCCATTTCAACGTACAAGCATGGTGAAATTGTCCCCCTACTTAACTAAGTACCATTCTATGTAGGTGTGTGTGAACCTGGCGGTGTAACTCCATGCATTCTGAAACAGCACTATGTGCGGTTGAGTGATGAGCCTCACACCCCGGCCTTATGTGGTAGATGATGGTGCCTAATCCAGCCGTATTGATGGCTGCGTGGAGCCATGAGGGTTGGAGCCCTCTCAGCTGTCCCCAGTACTGTTGTCTTGATAGGCTGTCCTATGTAGACAGGAAATCACGTCTATCAGAGGGCAGTGTTATGGCTCAGGCGGTCAGATGGCAGCCTCTCACTGCGGGGGCCCGCTTTCAATCCCAGGCCAGGCCGTGTGAGATTGTGGCGGAAAAAGTGGCACTGAGACAGGTTTTTCACCCAGTACTTCTGTTTCCTCTGTCAGTATCATTCCACCAATGCTCCACTCACATTTATTTATCGATTGCCGACCTTGTGAATGCCGTTAAATGACACACACCTGGAACCTATCGTGAACCAGATGAATCCACTCTATATTATAATGCCTGGTTTCTGTAAGCTTGAAGTTATCGTCGTCTGCTTCAAGGTTTCCCAAGTGGGCGTCTACACCGGTTTCCCTACTGAAGTATATACATGTCGCGTGTTTTCCATTCGTGCTACATGATCGGTACAGTTGAAATAGGCGTGTATCAGACTGTTAAGAGTTCTCACCAATACGTCAAGATTTAGGGACAGTGGGGAGGCCGAAGTTATGGAAGTGCCGCGGTGTGCCAGTGTGCTGTCGCGCAGACAGCAGATATCGGGGGAGCAGGCAGGTGGATACGGTGCAAGTTCGTTGTGAACAAATTCCGTTGATGACTGACAGTGGCCGGGACCTGGACGGGGCGCAGTGTGTGGAAGGAAGCCGAAGCATTACTGAGATGCTGCGACGTTCGTGTGCCAGACATCGCGCGACCTACTGCGGAGGAGGAAGTTCGGCCATGTGTCATGGTCTGGACTTCGTTACTTGACGGTTCGGTGGAGCGGATGTGGTTACTTGACGGTTCGCTGGAGCGGGTGTGACCAGACACCTGCTTGCGTCACTGGCTGTCTGTCCGACGGTCCTTCAGACCCGTATTGCCTGCCCGTATTTTCTTCTCAGTTGTTTCGAAGCGTAACTAATTTAATTATCGTCTGCAGCCAGACATGGTATGAGTAACCTTTGCTTTGTCTGCCCTCCGTACTTTTTCCTTTCGTGACGTTATTTGTCGTCTGAAAACCTGGAGCCCGACCTCCCACCCCTACCCCTATCTGTTCAGCAGTTTTCTGCTCCAGTACCACTATCCCAGAGCCAACTAAAAGTTTTACTGTAACTCTTACGGACGGACGGACTACAACGAAACCATTCTCTTGGAGGCCATGTCAGCTGTGTTCTGTAGCACGTTTCAAGAATCCATTACGCCTTGTATTTTATGGTGTTTTTTTATTGTCCATTGTACCTCTGTTATCAGAGTTGCCTAACGACAGGGGGAAATTTTATCGGCTTTCCTACTTCGACCGTCAACGTGTTTCATAAAACTTCACCGTTTTCTTCCAAGATATTCTGAAAGTACGTCTGTTTGTATATACTGTTAGCGTCTGAATCCTGAAGACAAGACAACATGAAAGTACCTACCTTGCCAATGGCCTCCGAAAGAGCGTTGCGTTGTGTGCGAGTTTCCAGTCTTCGCCCGCTTGTCCTTCTCATAAGAACAGTATTAAGATGATGACGATTACGCAGCATGGCTGGAATGATACTGACAGGGGCAAACCGGAGTACTGGGAAAGGAACCTGCCCCAGCACCTCTCTGTACACCACGAATTCTATTTGGCAGGGCCTCGTTTCGAAACTGAGCCTCCACAGAGAGATCATGATGATAATTTTTATAAATTTAATTCTCACCCCGCAGAAAACATTGTCTGAATTACAAACAAGAAACGGCCGAAGCTTTCTTGTGGAAGTAATCGGCGGTGTATCGACTGCCCGAGGGCACCTGTAAACTGCTTTAATGTGAGACCAGTGGAATCCCCCCTTCCCTTCTGTAAATGGCCTGTCAACGCTGACACATACACACGCACGCACGCTCATAATCCGTAGAATACAACATGTGAACGGAAACGTGGAGACGACATTAGACTGGATGCACCTGGCTGAGAATAGGGACCAGTGGCGGATCGTTGTCAACACGGCGACGAAACGTCGGTTGGTTAGTGTAATGTCGAAGCGGATGGCCACGTGAAGGGCGGTGGTCTGCCCTAGACACGCCAAGTGCACAAGCGGCGCGCGGACCGAACTGAACCATTAGTTTCATGCAATTTTAAACTGTAGTTTCTCCGGTGCGCGCACCGCTGTACATGGCGCGGTGTCTGCACTGTAGATTGGCTTTGCTGAAATTCATTTGTACCTGCGGTAACGATTTACAGCCTCTATAGACGACCATCAAACCGACCCATAAACACAGATTGAGGCATACAGTTAATGGACTGACGTACGGTAATCAGACGAATGTTAATGACATTGGGAGATGCCGAATCAATACCGACAGCGCTTCACAGGGTTGCAGTGAATAATATGTCTAGTCAACGTGGATTGGGCCGCTTTAGAGCTCATTGGTAACCATATGTACCACCTGCTTGAATATTTTCACAATAAACAGCCATAAAGTTCCTAAACGGACTTAGCCATTTGGTGTTTGTAATGGAGACGCTGTGAGTTTTCTATGCAGAGCAGAATTATATACCAAGTGGCGTCCCTTGGGACCTTGATCTGGTCCAGCGTAGGGAACTGAACATGTGACTTCATATGGGCTGGACATTCCGTGAAGGCTAAGCGTTTTGTTCCGCTGCTTTAAGATGAATTTACCCCCCCCCCTCCTCCTCGGCCCGTGATGCCAGGCACATCTATGCGAGTAGTAAAATGAGGTGCGTCTGTCTGTCTGTCTATGGCAGCCACAACTTGTCAGAAAAATACAGGAATGCAGCTTGAGATGTTGGTGCTGTTGGACGGTCGTAACTATAATCAGAACTATAATAAAAAATTTTACCTGCGATCGGAGCTTAGCCCCCTGTGCACAGTGGCGTAAGTGACCCTACTGGGTTCAAAAAAGATGATGTGTCGAGTACAGCGTGGCAGAACAGATGCCAGCACTGCGACAGATTAAAGTATCTTGTGGTTTGCTTCGGTAATAAAGAAGGGACAGTGAAAAATGGCCGTGGAGAAGCGCGTGGCGATGATGAATGAGAGTACTTTGTTTGTTTGTGGAGTTGCCACACAGTACACTGATAACGGAGAATGTAACTTGAAGTTATCACGTAAGTTTACAGTAGAGCAACTGCACAGTAGCGACTGTCGTTACGATTTGTGTGTCTGAAGGCCGGATTGCTGGCTAACAGTCAGCGTGCATCAGGAAGGTCCTGCGGCCGACCTTTTGGATCAAGGTGGTCCGTGGTAACAGGACGACAGGACTGCCCGAGACCCCTGAGGGATGTCAAATTTTATGCTTAAGAATACCGTAGCGTCTTGTCATTAAACTGCTCTCACAATTCCTTATACTGCGGCTCCTTTTATGCGATTCAACGAATTAAGACAAACGTCACTGTGTCTTCAGTACCGATTGTGTCTTCAGTACCGATCGTGTCTTCAGTATCGATTGGGTCTTCAGCATCTAATGTGTCTTCAGAACCGATTGTCTGCAATACCGAGTGTTTCTTCAGTCCCGATTGTGTCTGCAGCACCGATTGTGTCTTCAGTCCCGATTGTGTCTTCAGTATCGATTGGGTCTTCAGTATCGATTGGGTCTTTAGTACCGATTGTGTCTTCAGAACCGATTGTTTCTGCAGTCCCGATTGTGTCTTCAATAACGATTGTGTCTACATTTCCGATTGTGTCTTCAGTATGGATTGTTTCTGCATTCCCGATTGTGTCTTCAGTATCGATTGGGTCTTCAGTATCGATTGGATCTTCAGTATCGATTGTGTCTTCAGAACCGATTGTTTCTGCAATACAGATTGTTTCTGCAGTCCCGATCGTGTCTGCAACCCCGATTATGTCTTCAGTACCGATTGTGTCTTCAGAACCGATTGTTTCTGCAATACAGATTGTTTCTGCAGTCCCGATCGTGTCTGCAATCCCGATTGTGTCTGCAGTCCCGATTGTGTCTTCAGTACCGATTGTTTCTGCAATACAGATTGTTTCTGCAGTCCCGATTGTGTCTGCAGTCCCTATTATGTCTTCAGTACCGATTGTGTCGCGCCTCTTAATTAGGCTTTGCAGCAACAAAGCTCCGTACGTTCTTAGGCAGCATATTATGACTGATACCATGGAGAAGAATCTTTCTTGAGAAGCTGATAGCTCCTAAGCTGGCCAAGAAATTTCTCGCATTTTATACAAGCCACCTGTTCATTACCTTATCGCAACACCCACTAACTTGTCCCATTCCGAGACGGACGAATCCGTTCCGAAAACTCCCATCACACTTACCCATTTTAGTATTATCTTCCCATCAAAGTGGATGTCTTCCAAGCTGCCTCTTTCCTTCAGTTTTCGCCACCAAAAACCCTGTAGCATTTCTCTTCACCACCATACATGCCACATGTCCTGCCCATCTTATTCTCATATGTGGTGGTAGGCACCAATAATGAAGTGCACTGTGCAGTACTATCCGGTCTCCCGCAAAGGCCATCATATTTAAAATGCGTCAAACCCAACCCCCTCCAATTGTGTAGGTCGTTTTGTCACTGGGATCAGTTTTGAACATCCGTCTTTAGTCAAAATGAAAAACTAGTTCTGAATATCAGTGTCGCTTTCCTCTAATCCTGTCTTTCGTTTTGTCTGTCTGTCAACAAGCCAGTATGTCGTTTCGACGTCAGAGCCATCTACCACAATCTTTTCTAATAACCTCACGGCTGCGTACTTCTTGGAAACGAAAATCGCAACATGAAGGTGAGCGTGCGTGCGTGTGCGTGTGTATGTAACTGATATCTGTACACACTCATATCTATCTGTGCCGGTGGAATGCTCTTCCCCTATTTTAATCTTATTTTCTAACGCTGTTTGCTGTACAAACAGAACAGGGGTGTCCACATTTTCTAAATTGTGGATGTGTGTTTGATATGGCCATCGTTCGTATTAACTCCTTAGAGAATGGACTGATCTAAATATTTAAATATTCATTTCGTACCGCACAGTAAACACACTCTGTGTCCATTGTAACAAAGTTGAGTCTGTTAATGGCACTTGGGAATGTAATCGCTGTCTTTGTAAGGATCATAACAAAACACACAGTGGGACGTGTTCGGCTGTCAGAGGGTGGCACTTTGCCGGAAGGAGTTCCAATATCAGAGCGTGGGAACGGGGAGGACCCCACGTCAACCCAGGGCCAGACGGCACGCAGTGTCTCTGAACCATTCGACACTCAGACCTTACAAGACCTTGCCCTCTTCCTGTAAAAAAAAATAGAAATTGAGTTGAAGGACGTGACTGTACTGTAATGGCCGCCGATTTCGTCTCCTTCTTTATCCTGTTTTCTCTTAAGAATCATTCTGCGTCGTCATATCCCTAAGTTCTCCAACCCGATCACATACCCCGCCACACCCCGCCCCCTTTTGATTGCTCTTCCTGCACGGTGCACCACTGGCAGGCACCAGCTCTGTTCACACCGATCACCGAACTATTGAAATGCTACAGTCACGAGATATTTCCCTCCGACCGCGTTGTTAATGTGCAGTGTGACGCCACATCCTTAGTTTTAGGCCCATTCGCGAAACAGTAGAGAAGAAGACTACTAACTTGTGTCCGTCCGTCCGTCCGTCCGTCTGCACGCAGGCACTCTGATTAACTTTTGTATTTGGGACTTACGAAAATCTCTTGAGGCATGTTGATCCGTTGAGAACTGAATTTGATGACAGGGACGATAGCACGCGCCAGTTAAAAGAGTTTAAAAGGATAGAGATGTAGAAAACTGAAGCACTATTACAATTTCGGGGTGATCAGTTCATTTTAAGTAAAACCCGCACGAAGAACTGGCACTAACCAGTAGGGCACGGAGTCTTCAGTCGGTGTAGTGACCGTCTTGAGTGTCGGGTTGGGGTAGCAATTTTGGTGTAGGACCAGGTTGCCTGTGTAATGTACCCCCTGGCAATAAAACTGTAATGGCAGCTGATCGTAGTCTGGTGTCGATGTTAAAAACGTGCGGTGCTATGCCTTGACTCCCCTATACGTCTCCATGGCGTAGTGCTTACCCCTTCAAAGCCCAGCGGTCACTATATGTACCGCCAGTTTAACATTCAACAGTTCTACGTACTGCCCACACAGCGTATTTATGTGTTTTGTGTGGATCTGAGAACAAACGGCGGTTATTTCCCTATACAGCATTAACTGACTGGTTTTTATAACCGAGACTGAGAGTGTTTACTGCGCGGTACGGACTGAATTTACGCGTAATGTGTATTAACTCTTCAAAGCCCAATGGTCACTATATGTACCGCCAGTTTAACATTAAACAATTCTACGTCCTGCCTACACAGTGTGTTTGTGTGTTCTGTGTGGATCTGAGAACAAACAGCGGTTATTTCCCTATACAGCATTAACTGACTGGTTTTTATAATCGAGACGGAGGGTGTTTACTGCGCGGTACGGACTGAATTTACGCGTAATGTGTATTAACTCTTCAAACCCCAGTGGTCACTATATGTACCGCCAGTTTAACATTCAACAGTTCTACGTTCTGCCCACACAGTGTATTTATGTGTTTTGTGTGGATCTGAGAACAAACAGCGATTATTTCCCAATACAACATTAACTGACTGGTTTTTGTAACCGAGAAGGAGTGTGTTTATTGCGCGGTACAGACTGGGTCTTTATCTATAATTCGGGTTACTGTTAGTGTTTGAAGGGTGCTGTGCGTAAGATAACTTCACATTAGGCATGTAAGCAGACAGTACCATCAGCGTCACGTTTCGTGGTCATGCCGCGAGCGCCATGTCGCTCTAGTGTCGACTGAGACTTTGGAGTCCCATTTCACTACTTCGCCAGCAGACAGCTGCAGTGCATGTTAGTGCAGTTGATATGCAAACATCTCGTATCATTTTGGTTTCCCTTTTTTTGCAGATTTCTTTTGCGTTGTACTATAGGGGTCAGGAGTTCTCCGGTTTAACACTCAGTTCTCGTAGCCTTCCTCGTTAACACCTGTATAGCAGTAAAGTTAGGCCGGATCACTTTGCTGTCCAATTCCTTTCCAGTTCATCCGTCAGCCTACCGCTAGCCCTGTGCGCTCTGCCCCGTGCGAGCTCCTGTGAACCTATCTTGGCCCCGGTCCATCTCCCACTTTTCATCTCATCATTTATACCTCATCGTTTCCCATTCCGCTCAGACCTCATTACCCTATGACATACCAACCGCTTCTCTTCAGCCCCAGATGTCCGTGAGACCCCCGACGGACCCTCTGCACGACCGTCCGCATTCATTCTGTCCTGAAACTAAAAACACCGCATCCGATGACCTCTAACTGATTTATCTCGACCGCGTACTTAGCTGATAATGTTCGTTATTGGTCACCATAGCGCACTTCTCATGTTGTGGCAGTGCCGTGTGTTTCGATTTCTGGTACTGCCGTCGTCAGGGAAAAACAGAAATATTGATTTGCTGTGGCCTGTAATCCCCAGACTGCACACTGAAAACAAGTCATACGAACTCGGCACTGGTGGGTGGTTGCATTAGGGTGTCTAGTGGTATGTAACTGGTGGCTTGGCGTCCTGGCCTTCGGTTCGCGGCTGTGGGTTCTGCTTTTAATCTCTCCTGTGTTTTGTCATGACAAAAACACTTGACGGTGTTCAAATATAGTTGAAAGTAAAGTTCTCGCTGTCCAATCAACGGAAGCACAGTGGAGAAATGGAGGTACAGCGCCATTCATTCATAGCCTCGTCATTAGGCGCAGATAACTTGACACACCACCCCTTTCGCCCCTCCCCCCGACGGTTTTATACGCGGGAAAATTATCTCCAGAATCCATTCCAAATGAGGCTGGGTGGTCCCCAGAGCCGGTTTTGCGTTTCGGAGAAGAGAAACATCTTTTGTTCCAGGGGGGCTGGGGGGGGGGGGCATCGAAACCTGATTGCCCTGTCCGCAGCCCAGTTACTGTACCGACTGCGCCGTCCAGTCTATATAGCTGGGCTGCTTGTTCGTAATTGTTCATTTCAAACAGTGTTTCGTACACACGATATCTGGAGGTAATGAGTGCGTTGAAGAGCTGCCAGCTTACCGCATATAACGCTGTGATTTGTGCCCTTACGCTGCTCAGGCAACCGCTGCCGGTACTTTCTGTACCAGTGTTAACGGAAGTTACACTTGTTCTCAAACCGGATACGAGACATGGTGGCCCCAAAGAATGTGGTGCTAATGTCGTTACCGACACACAATTTTGCGCGTACGCCATGTTGTTACTACTGATTGTAGGAAATTAAAAATCACGTGGTTCAGGCGGCGTCTAGCGCCTTGACATCCACCGGAGGTAAAGAGATACAGTAATTGAAATGGAACACACAATCACACAACACAATCACATTATGAAGCCCAATTTTTGAAGCAGTGAGATTTCGTTAAAACATCTGTGAGCGGGTCGCTGTCATTATCATACATTGCTACCAACTACAGACAGAAACTATTATGAAACATCGCTACCAACTGCAGAGAGCAGCGGACTGTTATCAGACAGTGCTACCAACAGCATAGAAGCGGGTCGTTAACGTTAATCTACGCTATTAAGTGTCTCATAAATCTCTTAAGGCTAATAAAATTTCCTTTGAATCGAATTGTGGAGCGTAATTTAGAATTCGCGTGAATTTAAATGTGTGTGAGTGGGTTTGAAGAATAAAGCCAAACGACCACAACATTTTTAGGGCAGGAGGTGCGGGTGTGAAGAGAAATAGGGAAATAACGTAGTTAAATGGCCGTAGAATGAGAATACGCCGATGAACGTGGGCGTGAGAGAGACGGTCTGATACACTAGCTGCGTGCCTTGCCTTGGTAACCACAGCGAACATTAATTGCTTGTCTACACGCTGATTAAAATCTAAAGCACTGCGTCTTGCATTCCGCACTTGAGAGTGCGCCGGCGTTTGTGTTATGAGATGCCCTTCAAGATAAATGCACCGTAACGAGAGGCTGCAGCGTCTGATATTGTGATTATGAAGGTCGTGTTGCCGTGTGGGACTTCAAAACACTTTTTTAGTCCCAGCGGTCACTATATGTACCGCCAGTTTAACATTCAACAATTGTACGTTCTGCCCACACAGTGCATTTATGTGTTTTGTGTGGATCTAAGAACAAACAGCGATTATTTCCCTACACAGCATTAACTGACTGGTTTTTATAACAGAGACGAAGTGTGTTTACTGCGCG
>Ga0123353_10013217_pt1 | contig 11809 bp, 2 predicted proteins | sample TergutLab28metaG_3_FD_92763 | JGI IMG/M metagenome (GOLD analysis project Ga0123353, IMG submission 92763) | Labiotermes labralis P3 segment gut microbial communities from Petit-Saut dam, French Guiana - Lab288 P3 | ecosystem: Host-associated > Arthropoda: Insects > Digestive system > Gut ... | reverse complement strand
CGAAAAACTACGCAGACATCCGAAACGCATCGTCTTTCCCGACGGGGAAGACCCGCGTGTGATGCGGGCTGCACAGCTCTTTTACGAAAACGGGGCAGGCATCCCCATCCTCATCGGCGACCGCGAAAAAATCCGCGCTCTCGCCGAAACCAACGGCATCTCGCTCAAGCGCGTCCTCATCATCGACCCCACGACTTCCTCCGACTTTCCCCACTTCTGCGCCAAACTCGAACGCCTCGCCCGCTTTCTCAAGATGGATGTGCCCGACCCCGCTGAACTCCTCGCCAAGCCCAACTACTACGCCGCCATGATGCTCCAATACGCCCAAGCCGATGGTCTAGTAGGCGGCACACTCGGCTACGCGGGTGCGCTCATACGTCCCCTCATGAACCTCATTAAGCCCCTCCCCATGCCCTCGCTTGTATCGAGTTGCGTGATCGCCGAATTTCCGCGTACCGACATCGGTGACGACGGAGTCCTCTTCTTCGCCGACTGTGGCGTGATCGTCGAACCCACCACCGAGCAACTCGCCACCATCGCCGTCCAGACGGGATTCGCCGCCCGCAAAATCTTCGGCAACCGCCCGCGCGTCGCCCTCCTCAGCTTCTCTACCAAAGGCAGCACACGCACCCCGCAAACGCAGATAATCGCCGATGCTGCCACTCTTGCCCGCGAATACGCGACCAAGCTCGACGCGGAAATGCTCATCGACGGCGAAATGCAAGCCGATGCCGCTCTCGTCCCCGCCATCGCCGAACGCAAAACAAAATCCAGTGCCGTCGCGGGCAAAGCCAACGTTCTCATCTTCCCCGACCTCGCCAGCGGCAACATTGCCGTCAAACTCCTCCACCACCTCACCGACGCGCGATTCTACGGCTACCTCATTCTCGGCCTCACTCGCCCTGCAGCCTACATCCAGCGCGGTGCGACCGCCGAAGACATTTTCGGCACCTCCGCCCTTGTCGCCCTTCAAGCCGTCCAATACCGTGATCTCTACCCCCGCACCGACGAGGACTTCGTGTAATGAGAATTCAGAATTCAGTAGTCAGTAGTCAGCATGCTGGCGCAGATCAGTCAGCCCCGCTTGACATTCCCGGGCTATCCAGTTCCAGCGAGCGCATTCACGCGCTCTCGCTCCGCGAAATCATGTCCCGCCTCCGCGCCCCCGACGGCTGCCCGTGGGATCGCGAGCAAACTCACACGACGTTGCGCTCCTCGCTCATCGAGGAGGCCTACGAAGTCCTCGACGCCATCGAACACGGCGACGACGCTCACCTCCGCGAAGAGCTTGGCGACCTTCTCCTGCAAGTCGTCTTCCACGCCGACATCGCGCAGGAACGTGGAGCCTTCACCTACGAAGACATCGAAGCAAGTATCTGCGAAAAACTTCTCCGCCGACACCCCCACGTATTTGCCGATGCTTCGGCGCAGGATAGCGCGGAGGTATTGCGTCAATGGGAACAAATCAAGCGCAAGGAGAGAGGCGACGGAGGTTCGATAATGGACGGAGCCGACCGAACCCTTCCCGCGCTCATGCAAGCTCAGAACGTCCAGCGCAAAGCCGCCCGAGTCGGCTTCGACTGGCAACGCCCTGACGAAGTCTTCGCCAAAATCGAAGAAGAAATCGCCGAATTGCGCGTCGAGCTTGAAAGTGACGGCATTCGTTCTGCTGCCGCACTCGAAGACGAGCTAGGCGACATCCTCTTCTCCGTGGTCAATCTCGCCCGCCACCTCGAAATCGACTCCGAAGTTGCGCTCGCCCGCGCCACGCGAAAGTTCACCCGCCGCTTCCGAGCCATGGAAGCCGACTTCGCCACCCGAGACAAACGCATCGAAGACGCCCCCCTCGATGAAATGGAAGCCACGTGGCAATCTGTTAAGAATTCAGTAGTCAGTGTCAGCATCGCTGATGCGAAACACGACGGTTCGAGAACTTGCGCAATCGTGCTTTGCTGAAATGTCCCTGATTTTCTCTCTTTAAACAACTCATCAGACATTCACAAAAGAGTGAGTCAAAAAAACGCTTGTACTTTCCGCGAATTGTTTTACACTTACGGCATGGGAATTTTCCTGCTGCTCTCATTGTTTGTCTCAGCGAACTGCCAAAGTCTCGTTCAGAAGCACATTGGCTTTTCCAATTCTCCCCCCTCCATCCACCCCATATACCCTGCCATCAAAGAAATACTAAATAACTCATTAGTGCAATTTTGCAATAATAAAATCCCTTCCTTTATTCAATCCTGCCCCTTGCATCCATGCGAACCTCTTTCGGCTTTCCCCCTCGGAGCAAGAAACCGTGTAGCAAGGGGGCCCCGCAACGGGGAAATACACGCAGCAACGTAACTAGAGCACAAGTATTCTGAATCATATGAAAAATTACTTAAATGTTAAATGGACGACCATTCTAAGCAGAATAAATCAGAACTCGGGCAGGGCCCTAGCTCTCACCCTTTTTACAACAGGCTTTATTTGCCTTGCCGTGATTTGTTCCCTAAGCCTACGCGCATGGGAGTATCAGACTGGCGCAGAGTTTGACTCGAAAAAAACGTTGCCGCTGGAATCCGTGCAGGAGGCGGAGGTGGCGGTGGACATTGTCGTGGCGGCCGACGGTTCGGGCGACTATGCAACGCTGCAAACGGCTTGGGAGGCGGCGCAGGATGGTGATGTGATCGGCGTTGCGAGTGGGTGGGACTATGCGGGGCTCCATGTGGATAACGCGGACAAGAGCGTGGTGTTTCTGGGGCTGCCCGAGACGGGTGAACCGCCGCGAATCGTCGGCACGGTGGCTGTGAGAAACACGAATGGCTTTTCCATCGAATTCGATGGATTCCGCTTTGAGGGACGTATGGGTGCAGCCGTAGTCGCCGAGAATGCAAAGCTCGAATTTGCCAACTGCTGTTTCGACGGGAGTTTTCAGGCGAGCGGGAGCGTGATCGAGGCGAGGCGCGGAAGCGAAATCGAGTTGGTGCACTGCACGATTTACGATCAACGGAAAACACCGATGGCGCGACCTGCGGTGAATGTGTTTCCAGTGGCGAAGCTGAGCGTAGTTAACAGCGTCTTGTGGAGTCCAGGCTTTGCCGCCGAGATTGAGGCGATACCCGGTGCGGAAGTGGAAGTGCAAAGCTCGATCGTGCGCGGAGGCCTGCACGGAGGTGTTGACGTGAATCCTCTGTTGACGGCACTGGGTTGCCTTACGGTGGCTTCGTCAGCGAGGAATGCGGCACTGCCAGGATGGACAGAGGAAGACATTCACGGGTGGGAAAGGCCAGCCATGGGCACGAGTGCCCCCGATATGGGTTGCAACGAATTTACGGACTCTTCCCTTGTCGACTCGAGCGGCAAAAGCCTTAACGCCAACGAGGCGTATATTCTTGGCACCAAGCAGCCCCGTTTCGCCAGCGAGGAGGAGGAGCATTTGTCTGTGTGGTTGACGTTGCGCGGAGTGGAGCAGGGTCAGATAGAGAGTATTTTGATGCAAGCCGCCAGCAAGAGCAGCGGCAACGCCAGCAGCACTGGGAGTTCTTCGACAATGCAGCAAAACCTTATCAATCGTGGCGCAGGTGCAATGAGCACCTCAAGTACTTCGACGATGATGGTCGGACCAGACGAGACATACAAGAATCTGCAAGCCGCATGGGAGGCAGCGCAAGATGGAGAGGTGATCGGGGTTGTTCCCGGAACCTACGCAGGCTTTCACACCTACAACACCTACGGCTCCAAGAACGTGCGGTTCGTGGCGCAGACGGGGCAGGGAGGGGAGGCACCGATGATCACGGGCTACGTGGATATTTGTATGAACAATGGCTGCGTTGTGACGTTCGAGGGATTCGTGTTCAGGCCGCAAAGCTGGGAAGGAGCAGTGGGTGTATACGAGGCGAATGTGCATTTTGAGAACTGCCTGTTCCGTAGCAGCCAGCTAGATTCATGGTATTGGGCACCTTTGATCTATGCGTCCAGCGGAAGCGACGTGTCCTTACTGCACTGCACACTCCTTGGCAGGGATACGCTTGTGTCCCTGTACGGGTCCTCGAATGCTAACACGAGCCTTTCGGTGACGAATAGCATCATTTGGAACCAAATCGGCAGTGATGCCGTGTATGTAACCGGGCAAGTGAATGTGACGGCGGGAAGCGATTCGATCATCGCGGGCGGGCAATTCGGAGCCTCGGGGGAAAATCCGCTGCTGAACAGAGAGGGATGGCTGAGGGACAGGGAGGATTCCCCAGCGAGGGGAACGGCGGAGCCTGGATTGGTGGCGTTGGATATGCACGGGCAGCCGAGAGCGGCTGCGCCCGACATGGGCTGCCGGGAGTTCAACGCGAGCAAGATTCATCCGCTGACGGAGTATTTCTACGAACGCAATTCGTACTCGACGGGTCTGGCACCTGTGCCGACAAAGACGGTGGACGCGAATGCCGTGACGGGAGGAACGGTCTACAAGACATTGCAGCTAGCATGGAACGCGGCGCAGGACTGGGACATCATTCAAGTCATGCCCGGCACCTATGCCGGTTTCGATACAGGCTACAGTTCCAAACACGTGCTGTTCGTAGGCGTACTCGATCCGGCGGGAAACCCACCGATAATCACGAGTGCAGTGGCAAGCAACAGTGCAAATGTCATGCTCTTATTTGAGGGGTTTGCATTCAAGACATCGTCCGAAGCGGTATACGCGACCGATGCCACTATGCGCTTCGTCAACTGCTTTTTCGATACCAAGTTGGATCCGTGGTCTTATGCCTATCCTTTGATTCAAGCCATGGACGGCAGCAACACCTCCTTCGTCCACTGCACACTTGTTTGCGATACGATCCCCGTGGCCATGTATAGCTCGGCTCTTTTTGTGAAAAACAGCATTGTCTGGAACAAGGGAGGCAGTAGCGCCATCTATGCCGCATACCAGGCTCAGGTGGAGGTTCAGCACTCGATCGCCAATAGTGGACAGTTCGGAGCTTTGAGCGTGACTGATCCGTTGCTGACTAAGCAAGGGTACTTGCGTGAACTTTCCCCCGCAAGGGGGAAGGCGAAGAAAGGTTGGGTAGCGGTGGACATTGGCGGTAAAGCGAGATCGCCCAACAAGCCTGACATAGGCTGCTTCGAGTACGAAGCAGAGAGAATTCACCAAGTGTATGAATATCTGCGAGCCGAAAATCCGCACTCGCTGGGTATTACGATTGTGCCGACGAAGATCGTGGACGCGAACGCAATTGTGGGAGGAAACGTTTACTGGACATTACAGATGGCGTGGAACGCAGCTCAAGACGGCGATGTGATCAAGGTCGTGGGTGGTGTCCATCCAGCGAACCTTTCCATCGGAAACACCTCCAAGGACGTGCTGTTCGTGGGAGAGGCAGACGTGGCTGGCAACCTGCCGACCATTACGGGTTCCATGGACATCTGGGAAAACGAGGATAGCGTCGTCATGTTCGACGGATTCGTCTTCAAAGCGCAAGGTAGCAATGCAGCGGCGTATGTCAGCTATGCCACCGTGCGCTTTCAGAATTGCCTCTTCGACGGCGGGGATTTGAACTCGTTGTGGAGCTGGACGCCTTTGATTATAGCAAACGGCAGCGACGTTACGCTGGTTCACTGTACGCTTTTTGGAAACGATAGTCTCGTGTATGCGAGCGAGACAGACCTTTTTGTAAAAAATAGCATATTGTGGAATAGGTGGGGGACGCCGATCTCGGTCAACACTTATGGGGTAGGGCAGATTGATGTGGAGGACTCGATTGTCAAGGGCGGGCAGTACCAAATGTCCCAGAATGATCCGAATTTGACACGCCAAGGTTGGCTCACGACGGATTCGCCTGCAAGGAATGCAGCCGAGGCTGGTTGGGTGGCGAAGGACGTTCGAGGACAGCCGCGAAAATCCACGCCCGACATGGGTTGCGACGAGTTCACCGACACGGACGGTCTAGGGTTGCCCAACTGGTGGCAGGTCAAGACCTTTGGTGGCATGGGAAATGATCCTGAAGGCGACCCCTTCCGCTGCCGGTTGAGCAACATAGATGCATACCTGTGCGGGATGAGCGTGACGGTGAATGCAAGGAGAGTTGCACCCTCGCTTGCAGATGGCGACTTCACGACATTGCAGGCGGCTTGGAATGCTGCGCAGGATGGCGAGATCATAGCCGTTGCCAGTGGACAATACGAAGGGTTCAGCACCAATTACAGTCCCAAGCAAGTGCACTTCTTCTCGGCGGCGAAAAGTGAGGAGAGTCCACCGACAGTCACGAGTTGCGTGGAAATTTATGGCGACGGAGAGGACTATAGGGTTTCCTTCGACGGATTCGTGTTCAAGCCGCAAGGTTGGAATCCTGCGGTAAACACGAGCCAAACGAACGTTCGCTTCGTCAGCTGCCTCTTCGACGCCAGCCAGCTGTATTCTACAGGGATATTTCCTATCAATGCCTTGTACAGCAGCAATTTATCGCTTGTCCACTGCACTCTCGTGGGCAGCGAATCTCTGGTGTCTGTCCAATACGATTCCTCTCTTTTTGTCAAAAACAGCATTCTTTGGCACGAAGTCAATTATTACGGAGATCCAGCCATATATGTCTACAATTCGCCGCAACCGCAAGTGGAAGACTCGGTCATCCGCGACTGGCAAGGCGGTGGACTGAATGTTTCGGCAGTGGATCCACTCTTGACGCAAGAAGGTTGGCTCACGACGAATTCGATGGCCGCCCTCGGAAAGGCCGAGGCGGGTTGGGCGAGCGTCGACATCTTTGGCTGGCCGAGGCCGTTCAGGGACGCCGTGCCAGACATCGGGTGTATGGAGCTTATCGACTACGATCAGGATCGTGACGGTAACGGTATCGACGACTGGTGGGAAGGCAAGCACTTCGGAAAAATCGGCGTGGACCCCGACGCATTGGCACCGAGCGGCAACGGCTCCACGATTTGGGAAAGCTGGCTTGCCGGCACCGACCCGAACGACTACTACGACCATCCCGATGGTCCGATCACTCCGATTTTGAGCATCGCGGGCGGCAATCACCAGACGGGCAATCCAGACAGCTTCCTCCCGCTGGCGCTGGTGGTGTTGGTGAAAAACAGCCAGACGGGTTTGCCGCTGAAGAATGCTCCTGTGGTGTTCAGAGTGGTAGAGGGCGGAGGCAAGCTGGCTGCGGCGAATGCGTCCTGGGCGCAGCAATACGGGAGCGTGGAAGTGCGAACTGACGGATACGGGCGTGTGTTTCAGTATTACCGACAGCCTGCTGGGATAGGAATTCTCTCGCGGGTGGAAGCCATGGCGGCGCAGGCAGAGCCAGCCGTCTTTTCGACGGCGACACCCTCGGTGAAAGTGGCATTCTCGCCGCAACCGGGCAAGTACTCGGTAGCAGTGCATGTGAAGGCAACGGTGGGGGAATCTAACGTTCCGCCAATGCTTGGAAACATAGTGCTGCGCTACACGACGAGCGCGAGCGAACCCAGTACCACGTCACCGATTTTTCCATCTACGGGACTCTATCTGACGCAGAATACGACGGTGAGGGTGCGTCCATTCGTGGGAACGTTTCCGGGAGTGACGCAGACGGCGACCTATCAAGTCTCCAAATACCCCGCGATGGTGAGCGCGGGAGGCTTGCACAGCATGGCTCTCGACGAGAACGGCGACGTGTGGCTGTGGGGGGCCAACAACAATGGGCAACTGGGTAACGGCGCATCGGGCAGCACCGCCGCCACCAACAGCAGGCCGCTGCCGCTCAAGCGCGTGGAGGGCATGGCGCGGGCGGTGCATATAGCTGCGGGTGACAACCATAGTGCTCTAGTGGATGAGAGCAGGGCATTGTGGACTTGGGGTCTTAATACCAACGGGCGTCTCGGCGACGGAACGGCCATCCAGCGCGAGAGACCCGTACGTGCGCTCTTCCCCGCCGGGACAAAGATCACAGAGGTGTCGTGCGGTGCCGGTCACACGATGGCATTGGACGAGAGCGGAGAGGTGTGGTTGTGGGGGCTCAATGCCAACGGGCAGTTGGGCACCGGCGGCACGACAGGCGCTACCGTCGCCAACAGCAACCCGTTACTGTTGAAGCGCGTGGCAGGCATGGGAAAAATCAAACAAATCTCGGCGGGCGGCACATTTTCGCTGGCACTGGATGAGAACGGAAAAGTGTGGGCTTGGGGTAACAGCGCCAACGGCAGACTGGGCAACGGAGCGACAAGTGGCGCATACAATACGCCAGTGGAGATTTCACAATTCACAGGCGCAAGCACCACGCCGCACATCGTCCAAATCTCGGCAGGAACAAGCCATTCGCTGGCGGTAGACGACGCTGGAAACGCATGGGCGTGGGGTCTCAATACCAACGGCAGGCTAGGTGACGGATCGACGACCCAGCGGCCAAGACCCGAGAAGATCACGCAATTCACAGGTGCAAGTAGTGCGCCGAAAATCGTGCAAGTCTCGGCGGGCGGCGGGCACAGCATGGCAGTGGACGAAAGCGGCGAGTTGTGGCTGTGGGGTCTCAATGACAAAGGACAGTTGGGCAACGCCACCACGACAGGAGCCACTATCGCCAACAGCAGGCCGTTGCCGTTGAATCGCGTGGCAGGCATGGGGAAGGGCGCACAAATCTCGGCGGGAACTGGTCATTCGCTGGCGGCGGACACCGCCAGCAACGTATGGGGCTGGGGCGACAATGCCAACGGAAGACTGGGTGATGGCACGACTGCCACCACGCGCACCACGCCCGTGCAAACGGGATGGCGAGAGAGCAGCACGTCGCCATCATGCTACGGCTACCTCAAGCTCACAAACATCGACAGCCGCCAAATAGGCATCTCGGACAACTGGCAGCTATGCTACCTCGGCAGCCTCACCGAACCCGTCGACAGCAAGGAGACGTTCAGCGGAATGACCCATCGCGATAAATACCTCCTCGAGCTCGACCCAAGAATCGCCGACACCAGCGGCGACGGCATGATCGACGGCTACAAGTTCGACAACGGCCTCGACCTCTTCGCCGACAATGCGTTCTCGAGCAAGAGCGGCTGCCGCATCCCCAACATCTGGAAATACAGGCACCGGTGGAAGCTCGACGAAATCGGACGCGTCCACGATCCCGAAAATCCGCTGACAAGTTCACCACCCGTCTACAGCGTAGGCCCAGGAAAGACCTACGCCACTATCCAGGCGGCAGTGAATGTGGCGCAAACGGCGAACGCTCGCTACGCCATCATCGATGTAGATCCAGATATCATTCCCTACGGGCAGGTGAACATTGGCGCGATGACCAACAAGATAGAACTCCTCCTGCTGGGGCATTCGACTGCGGCGACTCCCGTGGAAATCGCTCCAAGCACCAACGTGGATGCGGTAATATTGAACAGCCCCGTGGTGATGGACGGGTTCGTCATCCGCCACGCAAGTGGCACAGGCAGGGGAGTCAATGTAGGTGCGGGTGGAGCGCACAACCAGAGGAGAATCGTCAACTGCATGATCCGCAACAACACGCTCGCCAGCGGCGTCCACGGGGCGGGTATTTATAACAACGGCATGGATCTCACCGTGGTGCATTGTACGCTCGTGCATAACGCCACAGCCGGAGCCGGCAACGGCAAGGCAGTCTACGGCACGGGCAACTCGAAAACCCACCTTGTAAACAGCATTCTTTGGAATACTGGAAACACCGCGACTGCGGTGGAAGTTTCCGGCACTGGAAACTACGCAGTGAGACAAACCTCCTCGATCATACGCGGCCCGCTTCTCGGAGCCGACGGCACCGACCCGCAGTTGGCTCCGAACGGCTGGCTCACGGCGAATTCCGCCTCCGCCCGCAACACCGCCGAGGCGGGCTGGGCCGCTGCGGACATCCGCGGCCAGGCGAGGCCGGCCCTGCTGACAAGCGCACCCGACATCGGCTGCAACGAATTCATCGACAACACGAGCAGCCACGGAGACGGAATCCCCGACTGGTGGAAGTGGCTGTACGGCATCGACCAGACCCAGCGCAACCATGCGCTGCGCGACTACACCGGCGACCGAATTCCCGTGCTTTGGAAATACATGCGTGGCGTGGCGGCCGATGCCACCGTGGCGCCCGACATCGTCGTGGACGCGAGCACCGCTGCGGGCGGAAACATCTACAATACGCTGCAGGAGGCGTGGGACGCAGCGGATCCGAGCGTGTGGACGGTGATTGGAGTGCGCCCGGGCAATTACGATGCAGGGCTGACCGCGAACGTGCAAGGCGGGGAGGGCAAGAACGTACTCTGGCTCTCTCTGGCGAAGGCGGCCGAGAGTCCCCCGGCGGTTACCGCACCCGTATCCATAATAAGCAATATGGACGGCGTAGTGATATTCGACGGTTTTGTGTTCAAGCCTCAAAACAACGGTACCGCGCTGTCTGCGACCACGAGTAGCGTGCGCCTTGTCAACTGCTTTTTGCAGCCATGCAGCGGACAATCGGTGGTTACCGCGACAGGCTCCTCCCGCCTGTCGCTCGTCCACTGCACACTGCTCAGCAAGCCTGGAGCGCACAGCAACATGGTGGTCGTGGAGGATTCGACCCTTTTTGTCAAAAATACCATCATTTGGGATCCGAATGCCAATGCCACCGCGCCCGTGTCTGTCAGAGGTTCTGGGGGCTTTGGGGGTTCTGGGGATGTAGAGGTCGAGGATTCCATCATACGGGGCGGGCAGTACGGGGCGTCGGGAGGGAATCCGATGTTGACGGCGGAGGGCTGGCTCACGGAGCATTCGACCGCCGCCCTGGGCAAGGCGGAGGCGGGCTGGGCGCATGTGGACATATTCGGCTGGCCGAGGCCCTTCAGAAACGCGCCCGACATCGGGTGTGCCGAACTCATCGACTACCATCTGGACACGGACGGCAACGGGTTTCCCGACTGGTGGGAGCTTAAGCATTTCGGGCATGTCGGCGTGAATCCCAATGGGATCGACCCGGTGCACGGCATCACGTATTGGCAGGTCTATCTGGAGGGGCGTACCCCGCATGCCGCGGGTGTCCCCGACGCGAACAATAGCATCAACTTGAAGGTCTACACTCCATTGAAATGAACAGCCAACTTAACAAGACAATGAAAAAGATAATTATGGAAAAAGAAGTCAGGAGTAAGGAGTCAGGAGCTAGGAGGAAGCAAGGGGACCCCGCGACGGAGAATGACGCTGCGCGTTGGTTTTGGAGCGCATTGCTAGGGCTCGCAGGGACGCTCGCCCCTACCCTTCGACTGCATCGAAAACACTGGTCACTGGCCACTAGAGGTGTGTTGGTTTTTCTAGCGCTTTTGCTGTGCAGTTTTAAGGGTTATGCGTGCGGAGAGGTTCCCAATTGCGGAGGTATGCTGTCGCTGTACGTGGATGCGGAGAACACCTCTGCGTCGGGAGAGGTTGCGGGAGCGACGTGCCCGGACGACTGCAACAAGTACAAGGTGATGGTGACGGTGTCCGGGCAGATCAAGCGCAACAGCAAGGTTAAGATCTACTTCAACGACGAGTTGTTCCTTGAGAGCGAAGGGGACGAGCCGACCTGCGACGACATGATAGGCAAGTCGCAGACCTCGGAGGTGCCGGCGGGTGATGGCGGGGGCGCGACGTACAGCCTGAGGTACGAGTCGGGCGAGGAGGGAGAGGACAGCAGCGGAGGATACGCCTCGGTGAGCGGTATCCAGGTGCTGGCCAACGACTGCTCCGGGGGCGGCTGCGGGGACGCCACGGGCGGCGGCAACCCGAGCAGCACGAGCAGCGCACAGGCGGTTGCCGCGATGGCGGCGGCCAGTGCGGGAGTGGATTCCGCCGCAAGAGGGGAAAGAGGCGGCGGCAGCATCGGCGGCGGGG
>Ga0123353_10013216_pt1 | contig 11809 bp, 9 predicted proteins | sample TergutLab28metaG_3_FD_92763 | JGI IMG/M metagenome (GOLD analysis project Ga0123353, IMG submission 92763) | Labiotermes labralis P3 segment gut microbial communities from Petit-Saut dam, French Guiana - Lab288 P3 | ecosystem: Host-associated > Arthropoda: Insects > Digestive system > Gut ... | reverse complement strand
GGCTTTATATCATGTTTATCGGCGATTTTGAAAAAACAGCTCCGTGGTCGCAAAAGGCTGTAAAGGGATGCAAGAGGTTTCTGGATCGCGTCTGGAACCTGACAGATGTTCCTTCAAGCGGTGATGAGTACTCGGCCGATAATGAAATGGCAATACACAGAGCGATCAAAAAAGTAGGCGGGGATATTGAGACGCTCAAGTTCAATACGGCCATAGCGACACTGATGGCCCTTGTCAACACTTTCTCCGACAATAAACCGTCGCGAGGTGATCTTAAAGCTTTGCTGACTCTGTTATCACCGTTTGCTCCGCATATCTGCGAGCAGCTTTGGCAGATGCAGGGTTTTGACGGTTATGCCTCTCAGCAGCCATGGCCGCAGTATGATGAGAGCAAGACATTGGATGCGCTGTGCGAGCTTGCCGTTCAAATAGGCGGGAAACTGAAAGGCACTGTCAAGGCAGCGCTCGACGCCGACGACGAGGCTGTTATAAGCGCAGCCGTTGCAGACGAAAGGATCTCGCGCTTGATCGATGGAAAGGAAATCGTCCGTACCATCGTAGTAAAAAACAAGCTCATCAATCTTATAGTCAAATGAATTAGTGGTCTGTAGCAGGGGATATGGATTTTATTGTACAAATCCCCTCCGACACATAATTGAACAAAATAAAGATTTTGTTCAATGTGGGGGACCTGAAACGAGGGTATAATGGACTACAGAAACAACTCTCCCGAAATTCTTCGCGAGTTCTTATATTACCACGAGACTATCAAGGGGCACTCAAAGAAAACCGTTGACGAGTACTTCCTTGATCTTCGTACTTTTTTCCGCTTTTTAAAGATACACAAGAATATTGTTCCGCGTGACACACCTTTTGAAGATGTCTCAATAGTTGACGTCGGTCTGGACTTCGTAAAGTCTGTGACCGTATCCGATGTTTATGAGTATCTCGCCTTCCTGACGCGTGACAGACCGAGACACGCAAACAGCCGCAGCACCGATTATGGGCTCAACGCCAAGTCACGCGCAAGAAAAATCGCGGTCATCCGTTCTTACTATAAATACCTCACCCAAAAAGCCGATCTGAAATTCAGGCTGAATGAAAACCCTGTGGCCGATCTTGACTCTCCGAGGACCAGAAAATCACTGCCAAGGTATTTAAGTCTCGACGAGAGCATCCAGCTTTTGGACGGCGTCGGCGGCAAGTATCGCGAGCGGGATTTTTGCATACTGTCCATCTTCCTCAACTGCGGGCTGCGAATATCCGAGCTCGCCGGGCTGGACATAACTGATGTCAAGGGCGATTCACTCCGGGTGCTTGGCAAAGGCAACAAGGAACGCGTCGTTTACTTAAACGACGCGTGCAAAGCAGCCATAGACGAGTATCTGGAGGTACGCAATAACATCGCAGCAGCCGATAAACGGGCGCTGTTTCTTTCAAGCAGACGCACCAGGCTGAGCACATCCACCATTCACAGCCTTGTCAAAAAGCATCTCCTGTCCGCCGGCCTGGACAGTTCAAAATACTCGTCTCACAAACTGCGGCATACTGCGGCCACACTGATGCTCAACAGCGGCGTAGACGTCAGGACGTTGCAGGAACTGCTCGGTCACGAGCATCTGAACACTACGCAGATATATACGCATGTCGAGAACAAAAGTCTTCGGGACGCGGCCAGGGCGTCCCCTCTGTCCGGCTATAAAAAGAACGGCAAAGGCGGGCAGAACGAATCCTGATGCACTCCTACGCTGCCGGATCGTATCCGGCTGACGTATTGATTATAACTGTGCGCGACTCCTCGATCCATACCACGCTGAAATCAAGCAACACGGCGATCTCACGCAATCTGAAGAAATTGTAGCCTTCAATATTATATGCGTTAAGCTCGCGAAACTCACTGTTAAAAAACACCTTTGACGCCGTGGGTACGAAGCGGCGGAACACGTCTGAAGCGATCTCCAGTTCACCGCCGACCGGAGTGTAACCGTGCCCGCTGGTCAAGCCGATCATCTGCTCCCGTTCGTACCAATCCACCTCGAACTGTTTGTTCGTCGCGCTAAGCAGCATCGCAATGTCGCGAAGCTTGAAGTAATGGTACCCGTCTATGTTATAAGCTGAAAGCGGCATGGTTTTACCGTCCAGAACCAGATTAGCACCCGATGGCAGGACCCTTTCGCTCAAATAAGCGAATCCATAGTCCAGAAGTGCTGTCGTATCCGAATCGCGCGTCTGCATCGACGAAGAGCCCATTGAGACCGCAACGATCCTGCGCCCGCCGCGTACGGCCGTCCCTATAAAGCAGAAACCCGCGGGAGATGTAAAGCCGGTCTTCAGCCCGTCTGCGCCTGCATACTGCCCCAACAGAAGATTGGAGTTTGCATAGGTTATATCATTGAATGTCACGCTTTTCATGGCGGCTATCCGCAAAACCTCCGGATAATCCCGGATCAGCGCTCTGGACATCTCAGCCATGCCACGTGGCGAGATCCTGTTATCCGGCGAGCCTCCCCAGCAGTCGAAAAACTTCGCAGAAACGCCCAATTGGGCGGCTTTTTCATTCATACGGGTTATAAGCGCTTCTTCACTTCCAAAAAGGGCTTCACCCAACGCGACAGTAGCCGCGCATGCGGAACGCACAAGGCTGAACTCCAATAACTGTCGAATAGTGACATCCATATCCTCAGGCAGCGGTATATTGGAATACCTCCGGTCAAAAGAAAACTCACGTGTTGCCGGTGTTATCGACGCCACAGTGTCTATATTTATACGCCTCGCGCTGATCGCGTCATACGCAACAAACACGGCGACGATTTTTATCATACTTGCCGGTACTCTCTGTACGTTTTCATTATGGCCGTATAATACGATACCTGTCTCAAAGTCCAAAACGACGGCGCCGTGTGACGTGATCTCGCTCGCGCCGACGCGCGCTGCTATAGCGCTGCATGGCAGTACGATTGAAAGCGCTGTAATAACCGCAACAACCAGGTATACTTTCCTTCTGTGTCTTCTCATCTTATTTGAACCGCCCTTCATCTATACATTCTGTAATAATCCTATATTACTCATTGTATAACTCTCCGTATTGCGCACTATACAATTTGTAATATTGTCCGTACGTACAGCACCTGTCTGCGTTATTTGTGTTCCCACTCCCGGTAGGCAAGCGCTTGCTCATACAAGCGAACATAACTGCTGTGCCGCGTCTTTTGTAAGGCGCCCGCCTCCATCGCTTCAAGTACAGCGCAGTCCGGTTCCTTTATATGAGCGCAGTCGTGGAATCTGCATGCGCCCAGAAAAGGAGCGAAGTCCGGAAAAAGCTCCGCTAAATCTTCTTTAGCGGCAAGCCTGTCCGTATCAAACGCGGAAAAGCCTGGCGTGTCAGCTATGATTGCGCCGCACGAAAGCTTGTACAGCTCCACATGCCGCGTTGTATGCCTGCCTCTGCCCAGTTTCCTGCTGATATCACCGACGGAGATCTGAAAGCCCGGATCAAGCTCGTTGAGTATGCTCGACTTACCCACCCCGGAGTTTCCGGTAAATGCGGATATCGAATCGCTTATCAATTCCCGCAGCTCCGGAAGGCCTTCTCCGGTCTCAGCGCTGGTCCGAACCGTCAAAAACCCGGCGGCGCTGTAAATATCATACAGGCGTTTGGCCGGGTCGAGATCGCATTTATTTATACAGATAATGGACTCACAGCCATTTTTATAAGCAATAGCCGTCATTCTGTCGATAAGAAACGGGTCCGTTACAGGAATCGCGGCGGATGCGACTATTACCATTTTTTCGATATTAGCTACGGGAGGTCTAATAAATGAGTTCTTGCGAGGCAGGATCGAGATAAGGTATCCCCTGCCCGGCTCCGTGGGTGAAAACTCTACGCGGTCACCGACAAGCGGAGTATCTTTATCCAGACGGAACCTGCCGCGCGCTCTGCACTCGGTAAGCCCCTCCGCGGTTTCCACATAGTAAAACCCGCTGACAGCCTTCAGTATCACTCCAGTTTTCATGTCTATGGCTCGTCAGTGGTCTCACCGCCGCTTCCGTCGTCCGTCGGGGGCGATTCGTCTGTCGGAGGCGGTTCATATGTCGGCGGCGGCTCATCCGTTGGTGGCGGTTCGTCTGTTGTAGGCTCATCGGTCGTAGGTTCATCGGTCGTTGGTGGATCCGGCTCCTCGGGCGGCCCTTTGGAAATGTATACGACTATCCTTGCCGGGACGTCGACCTCCTGCCCCATTCTGTGGATTATGAGAACCGTGCCTTTCGGTGAGTCGTCGTCAAGCTCTTCAAAATCGGGAATCAGATCCAACACTTCGAATGCAGCGGCCAAAGCTTCGCTTGAGCTGCCAAGCATGTCGGGCACTATTTCGCGCCTGGGCACTGAGCCGGCGCTTCGTACAATAACTACTGTGTCTCCCCTTGCCAGCGTTCCGTTTACCGCCGGTCTGGTCTCCACAACGTAACCCCTCTCAACATCGCTGACTATAACCTCGTCAATAAGATCCAGACTTGCGTCAAGGCTGCGAAGCAGGTTTCTGGCCTCCGCATAATGCATGCCTCTGAGATCGGGCATTACATTTGGCGGAACTTCTCCGATCGAGACTACAAGTTTTATGTCTATTTTTCCTCCCTGTAAAGGCGCGCTCAGCTGCCTGTCGGCGGGCGGGCTTTGTCCGGTGATGATTCCGCTCGCGTACTCGTTGCTGTATTCCTCCCGGTCCAGTATGAAGTTGTAAAGCTCCTTATAGTCATCATCCTGTATGACTAACTCGTATCTGCGGTTGACGAAGTTCGGTATGGTAACCTGGGGCCTTTCCTGGGGATTGAAAATATCTTTCAACAGAAAATTCCACATAAACACCAGCACGACGACGATGAACACGATTATACTGAATATCCCGACAAGAGTTGAAGTGTTCGAAGCTCTTGTCTTTACGGTTCGATACTCATCCCCTGTCATCTCCGGCTTATTACCCGTGCGCTTTTTGGGCGGCGCGGGGCGTTCGGTCCTGACCGCCGGCGTCTCGGTTTTTACTGCGGGTGTTTTCTGGATCGCCCGCGTCTCGCGCGCGTGCGTGGTATCTATGACTTGCCTGTCATATGGGTCGGACGCGACATAGTTGAAAACTATTGAAGGGTTCTTACGAAACTCCTCCAGATCCCTCAGCATCTCGTCCGCAGTGGTGAATCGCAGGTTTATATCGGGCTCCATTGCATGCATCGTAATGTCTTCAAGCCCTACAGGTATCTCCGGGTTGATATCGCGAGGCATCAGAGGAATCGCGCTGATATGCTGGATCGCAACTGAAACGGCTGACTCCCCGACGAACGGAAGTCTGCTGGTAAGCATCTCATACATGACCACACCGACGGAGTATATATCCGATCGCGCGTCTACGACTCCGCCTTTAGCCTGTTCCGGAGATATGTAATGGACGGAGCCAAGCGCTTCCTGCGTCAGCGTGTTTTGCATAGAAAGCAGCCGCGCGATCCCAAAATCGGCTACCTTTACACTGCCGTCCTTTAAAATCATGATATTGTGCGGTTTGATATCGCGATGGATAATACCCCGAGAGTGCGCGTGGCTGAGTGCTTTTGTGACCTGTGAAGCGAAATGCAGGGCTTCTTTCCAGTTTAGCAATCCTTTTCTGTTGATGTATTGCTTCAGTGTTATTCCTTCGATCAGCTCCATGACGATGTACTCGACATTTCCCGAACGGCTTACGTCATATACAGCCACAATATTCGGGTGCGATAACATCGCGACCGCCTGTGATTCCGTATGGAAACGACGCCGGAACTCTTCGTCGCCGGCGAGATCCTCTTTGAGTATCTTAATGGCTACCATCCTGTTCAGCCGGTGACAGCGCGCCCTGTAGACAAGCGCCATCCCGCCCGTACCGATGAGCTCCAGTATTTCATATCTGTTGTCCAGTATTCTGCCGACATACTTGTCGCCGCCGTCCATTCACATACCTCCTTCCATTACGAGTTTTCCAAACACCCGTGACCTGTACCATCTATTTCCGAAACAGCACAGCCGTTACATTGTCCGGAGCGCCTCGCGTTAAAGCCATCTCAACGAGTTTTTCACAGCATTGCTGAACAGTGAAATCCTGTTGCAGTTCAAAAAGTATTTCGCTGTCCATAACGACGTTGGACAGCCCGTCCGAGCAAAGAAGGATGTATTCCCCTTGTTTCAGGCTAAGAAAAAACACATCCGGTTCTTCATCGTTATGAGTGCCCAGCGCCCGTGTTATCAGGTGTTTGTTCGGATGCCTGCGCGCTTCGGCACGCGTGAGATCGCCTCTTGTGACCATATCTTCAACGACCGAGTGGTCTTTTGTGATCTGTGTGATGGCGCTTTGTGTGACGTGATATACCCTGCTGTCGCCGACATTTACAATGACTTCACCGTCGCTTGTTGAAATCGCCGCCGTAAGCGTCGTGCCCATTCCGTTATACTCTTCATCTTGAATGCTTTTATCATAAACGGCTCTGTTGGCGGCAAGCACAGCGTCCGCCATTTTCATGGCGACGTCACTTTGCTCCCCAATGTCCTCGACATATTTGCCCATATAGTGCATAAACGACTCAGCCGCAAGAGCGCTGGCGATATTGCCGGCTTTTGCGCCCCCCATACCGTCGCATACGACAAGCACGGCGACTTCTCTGTCCTCGTCAAACAGGACTTTGAAAACGTCCTGATTATGACGTCTGATCCTGCCGCTGTCAGTCATTCCCCATAGTTCCATAAAGAATATGCCTGCCTCTCAGTTGGCCGCACGCGGCGCTTATATCCGCACCCAGCCTTCTTCGAATTGTGTAGTTGATGTTGTTTTGCTTCAGTATGCCGGTGAAAGCTTTGATCTGTTCGGGCCTGCTCTCTTTAAACGGATGTTCCGGAACGTCGTTGAGCAGGATTATGTTTAAATGGCTTCCCGTGTTCTTCAGCTTGCTCGCGAGCCACCCGGCATGGCTCTGGGTGTCGTTTATGCCGTCGATCAAAGCGTACTCGTATGAAACACGCCTTCCGGTCTTACGAAAATACCTGCCGCAAGCATCCAGAAGACTATCGACGCCGCAGGTGCGGTTTATCGGCATAAGACGTGTCCTGGTCTCGTCATCCGGAGCGTGAAGAGACACCGTTATCGTTAATTTTATATCATATTCAGCCAGTTTGTCAATGTTTTCTATGATACCGCAGGTTGACAGCGATATATGTCTGGCGCCGATATTGATGCCGGACGGGTGTAAGAGCAGCTTTAGAAATAACGTAACGTTTTCAAAATTGTCAAGCGGTTCACCGACGCCCATAAGGACGACATTTGAAAGCTTCATGCCGGAGTCAAGCTGAGTAAACAACACCTGGTCCAGCATCTCGGATGCTGTGAGATTGCGCTTTAACCCTCCCGCTCCTGATGCGCAGAAAACACAACCCATGCGACAACCGACCTGCGTGGATATGCAGACGGTGTTTCCGTGCTCATACTGCATTACAACGCATTCGACCATTTCTCCATCCCGCAGGCGCCAAAGATACTTCATCGTACCGTCCGGTTTGGATATTTGCTTTTCTACGAGATCGGGGGCTGTTATATAGAACTCATTGCTCAGTTTTTTACGCAGCGGCTCAGCAATGTTGGTCATCGCATCGAATGACACAGCGCCGCTGTGCAGCCAGCTAAAGACCTGCTTTGCGCGGTATGTACGCTGCCCCGCCTTTTCAAAGTATTCTTCCAGTTCCCGCGGCGTTTTCGATTTAATATCAAGCTTGTCCATATCATGATTTCCTCAGTTTGCATATAAAAAACCCATCCGTACCGTGAATATGCGGAAAAAGTGTTATTTTCCCCTCAGGAACGGAACCCGCTCCGGGTATAGTGAAGCCTTCCGTTTTAAAATGCTTGTTATCCTGTAAAAACCAATCAACCACTTCTTCATTTTCTCTCTTGAGCACTGTGCATGTGGAATACAGCAGGACTCCGCCCGGCTTGACCTGGAGCGACAGCTCTTTGAGGATCGTTTTTTGTAAATCGGGCAGCCTTGCGATATCCGACTCGTTTTTATACCTGATATCAGGTTTTCTGCGTATTACACCGAGTCCCGAGCACGGAACGTCCGCAAGCACAATATCACCGGATTCTCTGTAAACGCCCGCATCATCCGACGTCTCTTTTTGCACGGTCCTGATAATACTTAATCCCATCCTGCCGGCGCCTTGCTCAATTTGTCGCAGCTTTGCCCGGTTTATATCAAACGCCGTTATAACACCGGTATTTTTCATGGCGATCGCGGCTGCAAACGATTTGCCTCCCGGCGCCGCGCAGCCGTCAATGATAAAATCGCGCGGTTTCGGACCGGCGGCAATTACTGCAAGCCTCGACGCTGCGTCCTGGATGTATATATGTCCGTTATTAAACTCTTTGAGCCGGTCTACAGCTCCTGCGCCTCTGATACATACGCAGTCATCAAGCCATTCGTGTCGTGTCGCACAAACGCCGGATTCTGTTAATTCAGAAAGCACATCGTCCGTGCAGGTGCGCAATGTATTGACCTGCGCGGTCAGCGCCAGATCGCTTGCGTTGTTTTCGGAAAGCAAAGCTTCGGCGCCTGTAACGCCGAGCAGATCTAATAACTCACGCACGAGCCACTTCGGGTGGCTGTACATTATTGATAAACGGTCACAGTCATTACCGGAGACTTGCGGCAAGTTGTTATCTTCAACAGCGGTAGTTATCTTACGCAGCACCGCATTGATAAAACCCGCCGCACGCGGGTTTTTTAACTTCTTAGCAAGAGCAACGCCTTCATTTACCGCTGCGCTGTGAGGGACTTTCGTCAGAAAAACGAGCTGGTAAATTGAAATCCTCAGAATATCCAGGACGCGCGGTTCAAGCTTCTTTATTTGTATGGATGAATAACAAGAAGCATAAAAATCGCAGAGCGCCTGATTCTGCAGAGTACCGTCATACAACCTTTTGGCAAGTGCTCTTTCACGCGTTGGCAGCGATCCGGCAAACTTTTCAAACGCTGTGTCCGGCGGCGTATTCATTCTGCGATACGACTCCAGCACAGAAAGTGCCGCTTCGCGCGCCGTCACCGGTCTCTCTCTCATACCAGTGGTCTCTCCGTCTTTTCCATTTTGCATTTTCCATTCTACATTATATACAATGCCCCCTGAGGTAGTCGGCAGCCGCCATTCTCCTGCCCCCGGGTGCTTGCAGTTCTTTTATAATAACGGCGCCGTCCGCGCATGCGATCTCCAGCCCGTCGGATCCTGCGGAGACGATCTCACCTGGTTCCTTTCCTGACTTTTTCCCGCTGATATCCACCTCGAATACTTTGTATGTTTTGCCGCCAAACTCAGCAGTAGCGGCCGGCCACGGATTCAGCCCCCGCACTTTGCACTTGATATTAAACGCTGATAACGTCCAGTCGATTCCAGACATATCTTTGCCGAGCGGCGGCGCATACGTAGCTTCATCGTGATTCTGCGGCTGCCGGACGGCAGTACCGTCTGATACGGCTTCGACGGTCTCGCTTAGGAGCCCGGCGCCTAATACACCAAGCCGCATCAGCAGTTCTCCGGCGGTTTCATCATCGCCGATCAGCGTCCTCTTGACTCCGATTATATCTCCGGCGTCAAGCTGCGGAGCCATATACATCGACGTCACGCCGGTCTCTTTTTCGCCGTTCAGGACCGCCCACTGTACGGGCGCTGCGCCGCGGTACTTCGGTAATAATGATCCGTGGATGTTTATGCAGCCCCTCGGGGGTATGTCAAGAACCGAATGCGGCAGCAGTCTTCCGTATGCAACTACGGCAATGAGTTCGCAGTTTAGTCCGAGCAATATTTCTGTTGCCGCGCCGTCTTTAAAAGTTGAAGGCTGGTGGACCGGGGTACCGTGTTTCAGCGCCATCTCCTTAACAGGCCCGTAAAGAAGTTTCATCCCGCGGCTTCGCGGTCTGTCAGGCTGAGTGAACACAGCCGCGACGTCATGGCCGTCATCGTATAATCTCTTTAAGGATATCCCGGCAAACTCCGGCGTCCCCATAAAAACTATTCTCATGCTTCAGGTTTTCCTCTATTCGTCATGACCCTCTTGCGCTTCAAGCGCCGCGTCATCCGCCTCTTTTTCTGCGGCAAGTCTGTTCAGATCCTCTTCCGTAAGCAATCTGTCTGTCAGCGATGTGAATATCACGCCGTTGAGGTGGTCTATCTCGTGGCAAACGGCGCGTGCTGTCAACTCCCTGGCCCAGATCTCAAAAAACTCACCATGCCTGTCCTGAGCCTTTACCTTTACAAGTTCCGGACGCGAAATCAGACCGTAGAGCCCCGGCACGCTCAAACAGCCTTCACTGCTTGTCTGCTCTCCCGATCTCGCGATTATCTCGGGATTGATAAGCTCAACTATCATCTCCTCCTGCGTTTCGGATTCAAGGCAGGTATCTACAATGAGTACGGCTCTTCGAAGCACACCGACCTGCGGCGCCGCCAGACCCAGGCCGTTTGCCTCGAGCAGCGTTTCGCGCATATCGTCGAGAAGAGTAAACAGCCGTTTGTTGAAATCAGTGACTGTCCGGCTTTTCTTTTTAAGCGCGGGATCATTGCCTTTCAGAATGTTCCTTATAGCCATAATAATGACCATTCCTTTCGTATGTTATCAGTCATACAGATCCGCGTCGGCAAAAACCGAAACGCCTTTGTATTGTTTATCACGTGAAAACTCCCTTATGGTGTGCGCGATCGTATCCCTGACAGACTTGGTATTCTCACAGTTTACGAGCAGTCTGTACCTGTATCTGTTGCTTATTTTTGACACTTGCGCAGGTGCGGGGCCAAGGAGTTTTACCCCACGCGCTCCTCGAAAGTACCCTTCCAGTACGCCCCGCAGTTTTTTACAGGCGTTTATTACCATAGACTCGTCCGTTCCTGTAGCGCAAAGCGCTATCAGGTCAGTAACAGGCGGGCTTCCGAGAGCGCGCCGCAACTCTATCTCACGCTCATAAAACTCATCGTAATCCTGTTTTGACGCAAGCGTAATGACTTCGTGCCCCGGTGTAAATGTCTGGATCACCGCTCTTCCGTGCTTCTCTCCCCTGCCCGACCGTCCGACGACCTGGGTCAAAAGGGAAAACGTCCTCTCATGCGCCCGGTAATCGCTCATATACAGTGACATATCCGCCGAAAGTACGCCTACGAGCGTGACGTTCTCAAAATCCAGCCCTTTGGTGATCATTTGCGTTCCCAGTAAAATCTGCGCCTCCCCGTTTCGAAAACGCGAGAGCAGCCTGTCGTGGGAGTTTAAACGCGATACAGTATCCGCGTCCATACGGATTATGCCGACGCCCGGAAAAAGCGACTCCAGTTCCGTTTCCACTTTTTGGGTCCCGGCGCCGACATACTTGAGCTTGCCTTCACACTCCGGGCACGACGCCGGAACTGGTTGCCTGTAACCGCAATAGTGGCAGAGAAGCCGCCGGTTAACGGAATGAAATGTCATCGACACTGTACATTGACGGCATTTGAAAGTATATCCGCACAACCCGCAGGTGACAAGGGGGTTGGTACCCCGGCGGTTAAGAAATAAAATGCTTTGCTGTCCGAGATTTATGTTTATCTCTATCTCGCGGCGCAGGACGGAACTTATCGAACCATCATTTCCTTCTTTGAGTTCGCGCTTCATATCGGCAATGATCACAGGTGGCAACGCTTTTTCGTTATACCTGTTTTCGATGCGATATAACTTGTACTTACCTGTTTTGGCACTGTACATGCTTTCGATCGACGGAGTCGCCGAAG
>Ga0123353_10013215_pt1 | contig 11809 bp, 7 predicted proteins | sample TergutLab28metaG_3_FD_92763 | JGI IMG/M metagenome (GOLD analysis project Ga0123353, IMG submission 92763) | Labiotermes labralis P3 segment gut microbial communities from Petit-Saut dam, French Guiana - Lab288 P3 | ecosystem: Host-associated > Arthropoda: Insects > Digestive system > Gut ... | reverse complement strand
CAGATTTCAAGACAGTCGGCACATGAAGGTGGTAAGGTTGTCAGCCCTACGCACCGGCCGCCTTTACCCCCAGAAAATATTCCTGGTACTCATTTCTGTTAGAGGCTGAGTCAACCCCAGGGCCATTGTGCGGCCGGAAGGATTATGTCAATGAAAAATTCCAATGATACCATCGGGAATCGAACCCGCGACCTTCCGACTTGTAGCGCAGTGCCTCAACCAACTGCGCCACCGCGTACCCCAACATCAGACTAAACAGCCGAAAATCCGACAGAGATTGGGTTCTGTTATCACTTGCGTGCGATTATTTCCCGCAATTACCTGTTCGATTACATTAGCACAGTAAACAGGCGGACCTGCGCAAGACATACGTAGAACGGTCACACGAAACGCGTATTCTTCCTTATGTTATTAGCCTGCGCTTAGATGTCAGTCAATGCAATAATATTTAGATTCGTATTTGCGAAGGTCTGACAGATGCAAAGAAAAGAAAGGTGCCCAAACGGCATTATAATCACGCGACTAAAAAAGTCAGTCGTTTCACAGTGGCCAAATACCTGCAAAATGTAGGAATTTGCCTATCAAATTCAGTTTGCATCGTATCATGATATACACGTACAGGCACTACAGAACAAGGGACAATGCACTGAAAGTAGGTTGAAGTTTCTATTAGCCTAGAAATTCAAAGAAGTCTCGAACTTAAAGCTCTAGTTAGCAGTTCTATCAATCAAGAAAAACTGGAATCTTCAAGAACTTCTGTGTTCGGAAGGGAAAAACCAGTCGTGGCTTCGTCTTGTTCTTCAAAAAATCAAAGCAACTGCAGCCAGTACATGACTCTACCATCTGACCTGAAATCGGGTCAAGTCAAGGAGTGGTACCGGCCGTAATAGACACTTGTCCCTGCAAGGCATTTGTGTAAGAAGGCCTTAGCACTGCTCCTTCCTACTCGCGTAAGTCACATGTACCTACATTTCCTTGTCAGACGCAGATCGTCCTCTTTCATTCGTTATTTCCTTCAGGCATCTGGGCAGCAAATTTTGGGATAGTAAGATATCTTGAAAGAGGAACTGTCCCTTTCAGACACTTTCAAAATCCGTGATCATCCTACCGCAGTTTTAAAGACACAGTTATATAGAATGGCGCAAAAGTCACTGGACACTAGTGGCAAAATATTAGACACTGAGTACCAAGTGACTTCTAGGCCATAGGAAATAATTACTATAAGAAAAACTGTCTCATTTATAATGCATGTGTCTAAGTACAGAGGAAACTACTGTAGCCTATACGAGTATTTAGACACAAATAACCATTTATTTAAGCAGACAAAATTACTATAATAGAAATTACAAATGAGAAACATCAGCATTGTGCACAGTGGACACAACGCTTTTGCCAACGTACACATAACATATGTTATATGATGGCAACATAGAGACGGAGAATAGGTACTGATTTTAACAATGTTAATACCACCTGACGCGACGAACTTCCGGTTGAGGACACTGAAGGTAAAGGGAAAGTTCACCCTAGAACAGGCCAAGAAAGCCCATAGAGGGAGTAGAGGTATAGCTCTATTCTTTCTTTAACCTCGGCGCTAGATGGGGTGGGTGGTCAAAGCCACGCCCTGTCCGCTTTACCCCCGGGAAAGATCCGGTACCCATTATATAGGAGGCTGGGTAGGCCCCCAAGGCCGGTCTGGACGGGTGCGGAAAATCTCGCCCCCCCCCACTGGGATTCGATCCCCGGACCGTCCAGCCCGTAGCGAGTCGCTATACCGACTGCGCCAACCCGGCCCACTGAGAACACTAAAAGCATCCTGAAATTTGGAGGATATTTGCGAATACACTGCCTAAGCAGTAGGGGAACAGTGGGCAATTGGTGGTCTCCAATACAGGGGTTGGGTGGGGGGCTAACAAGTCCTTACCACAAAGTAACCAACTCAAAACAAGTTGGTCAGCACATGCGGCAGCTGTGTTGCGGAGGAAAGATTCAAATGTCAATCCTCTAGCTAGCAGCTGCAGTCACGATTTCGAACACCCACAGAGTTCGCGTGCGTCTCTCGACGCGATAACAACATCCCAGGTCGCGCATTAAGTGTCACACATGATCGTACCTCATAGAACTAATTTAAGGTCGCGTGCATTCAAGTTTAATTGACACGGAAAGGTAATGAATACCAGTGAGAGCACGCACCAGGGACTGAGGGTTCCAATACTACTCAAGGCGTGGAAGATTATTCACGCCTGCAGTGCGAAACGTGACATTAGCGGCGTCACTGAAGGCTTGTTTCTCAGTTCCTGTGTCGTTTGCGGAGGGCTGATCGCACAACGAAAGAGTGCCACCACCACCACCGCAAAGAATCGCTGAATCATGATCGGCGAGGGCGAAACAGAACCGAGTGTAATCCTCGAGAAGAAACGTTTGAGAGATCAATGGCTGTAACAGGATGAAGTAGAGTGGAAGGGAAAGAGAAGAGCATGAAGAGGAAGGAAGAAGAAGAAGTATGCACGAGGTGAGGAAGAATGAGATAATATTAAATTGTACTACGCACTTTTTGTCTTCTTTTTCCCGCAGGTGGTAATATTTGTCGTCTTTTATGGAATGCCACAATATTATTACTGTTTACAGGAGTAGGACAATGAATTCCGCCAGATTCAGTCAACATGCCTTGCCTTTAAGACTCAGCATAACCCTGCTTATTGTTGCTACGTTTAAATCTTCAGCGGTTTTTCGCCAAAAGGTTTACCGAATAAAAAATGTATAGCTTTTCTCACATAACCTATGCGTGCTTATATGAAGGTGACAGACAACATCACGTTACAGAGTACGGGAACGAAGCACATACGAAAATAGTAAACTCGCAAGGAGATGGGTGAGATAAAAAAGATCGAGAGCAAATTTGTAGCCAGCCTATCAGCTACAAACGAACATCGAGAACACCGACATGTTCGAAATCGTACAGAGTGCATCCAGAAGCTCCGGACTGTACGTACGTACGTACGTTTCCTACTCTTGTTAAACATTTCGTGAGTTATTTATATGCGACCTCAATATGTTGGTGCCGGCCCGGTACACTAAAAGTATTCCGGCTGTCCCGTTATGTTGAGTCACTCTAGTACTGACCTATTCCGAAGACTCGCTCACTGCATCGTCTGTGCATGTTACACCTACCTCAAATTCCGTTTTGGGGTCAACTGGCCACAAAGAAATCTGTAAAGATGAAACTCTTGATAAGTGAAGTTGATGAAGTGTATATTAAGGTACACTCGTGCAACAAATAAAAATGCCTTTCACTTTAAGAATGATATTGCAGGTAAAGAGTGGCCGGGGAATGGAATCATCGAACAAGAAATGGCCGCCAAAAATTAATCTATAGCGAATAAGTCATCTAAAAACTCTTAAAATGTTTCAACAAAGAAAAGGTGAAAGGTCTCTTCATTACTTCGCGGAAACTCTAGCAATGACAGCAAAGGTTATCGGTAGAATCAAGTTGTTCCTGTGCACACCATGAAGGTGTATGGGGGAATGAAAGATAGTTCCACTCATTGATCTCGGCACTGGATGGAGATGAGTAATTAGACCCACGTCCCGGCCGCTTTACGCTCAGGGAATGAACCCATATTATACATTGGAAAGGAGGCGGGGTGGGCCCCAGAAGCAGGGTGAACGATTTGTGAAGTGCGACAGTTACTCTTGTCGGAACCCCATGTTAAAGAATTAGCACTTAAACGCGCTGTCGTAGCTAGGTCTTTTGGCGCCCGGACGAATAACAACAATGACAGCCTCGAATGGAAATCATGGCCTTTCGAAGAAGTCACAACCATTTATTGAATTTCCTTTTATTTATCTCGATAATTTAAAGTATGATAAGCACAGAATATCAACTTTTTTCATTTAAAATATTCATTTTGCTGCCCCTTGGACTCTGACACCGTGGGTGGCCGCACCACTCCCCCAGTTACGCCCCTGCTTCCACGAAACGTGTAGTAAGAACTGAACTCAAGACATGTTACATCCTCTCATTATAATCATGTCAGGAGGAGCATCGGTTTCGTCTAAGGCTAGAGGTGATACACGATTCACAGTCGCAATGCGAAGAATACCACCACAACCTTACAGGCGCGATGTAAATCCATCCGAACTCGTCTGTAACGCAACACAAAACAGAAACAAATCACCAGATGATCTAGCAGTGAAATGACGACTGTATCGGGCACTGTGATTTTGTTGACAATCTCGAAGACTATTGGCGTCGAGATGCACTGACGAAGAAGTAGAAAGCGACTATGTATGATTGAATGTAGTTATGGTGAACAGAAATGAAGACGACGCGTACAGCAATATCGTGGCAGATGACAATTATGAAGGCAGTTCGACGGACAGGATAAACTTACAATCCATCTGGCAAAGTTATTAATAAATATTTCGTTTTATTAAACTAGCGCTCCCTCTGTAATTTCCTAATATTCATCACCTTGGTGGGTTGTCTGCAAAACGGAAGCAACGAAGTTTTCCAACCTCCCCACGCAATTAGCACATTTTCTAAGTTTGTTTAAACAGACGTAAAACTTTGTTGCTAGAATTATGTACTTTGCGTCACGCTATTATTATTATTATTATTGTTAGTAATACATTTCGCTCCAAATACAAGATATTAACAGTAGAATATCTAAGCTACATGTTTCAGAATCACAGTACCATTCCAATGGCGTCGTATTTCGCCAACTCTTCGACGATGCACTGCACTTACGAAGTGACAAAAGGTACGAATTATTCCATAAAATATATTTTACTCAATACGTAATAATACATTGTTTATGGCGTCACAGGACGTCACTACGTAACATTTAGTCTTATGGGCGTTTCCAGTATCGAGATTTCATTCACAGCCGTACTATATGTCGGAAAAGTTTTATTTAGATTAGGTAAAACCACTCCGTTATATTACCAACGGTTTTTAGTTGATAATTTCAAGTTCGTTTGCTGTATTCTTTGCTAAACTGCATTTAGCTCTTGTTTTAATCTTGTACGGCGAATGACGCTGGGGACACTTTCGGAGCTCTTCTTTTCTTCCTTCATTTCCGCGATAAGGTTATTTTCAGTAAGAAGTGTTGCTATAAATCCTATTCATAACCTTCATGTGCTTTAATTTTTTAAATAAAATTTTCGTTCGAACTCTGGGTAATACGCTTTCTTCAGTGCCCCCCCTCCCCCTCCCCAAATTTCGTCAAACGTACATTACAACAGTTTCTTACATCAGCAAATGATGGATTTCTTTCCCACATCCCACTTTCTTAACTGTTCTTAAATACAGCCTACTTCAAATTCTGACCGTTCTTCGGCAATTGACTTACACTACGTGACCCTTACATGTCGCAAATGCCCTCGCTCCCTAACATACTACTCTGCCCAGTAACTTCTTCCATCTAAGGTTCAAATATTGCCTTCAAGCATTTCGTTTTCCTAAGTTCGTGCTAAATTCCCTCTTGGTCTACTCGTATGTGCAGGAAACAGACAAGCATTAGGGATTGAACAAATGCAGGATATATGCTTACCAAAAGTATAAAATTCCCGCCGGCCAGGAGCACACTTAACACAACACGACAAGAACGTTCACAATGGCTTCCCGAAGACCACTGACTGTAAAGTGGCACAGCGCTCGCTCTTCCGCACTGGCAAGCCAGCATGGTACTGTGGTACTGGGTCTAGGCCGATGGCTGGTACTTTACTGCCACGCGTCGCTGAGAAACTGGATTAGGGTGGGAATTCAGTCCTGTGTGACATGAAAATTCACACCGGAAACTACACTCGGCGTAGGGTAATTTACAAATACAATGCAGGCAACGTACGTCTTAGCCTATACGGAGTCCTGGACGCGGCATATGGGGAGAACTGAGGTCTGAGTAAATAGTTTAAGGCAGACAAATACAGGCTCTATGGGAAACTGTGTTGCTGAAGTACCTGACCAGAGAAATGTCGCCCTAGCATCCAACTGCGAACAGGCTGCAAGACTGCAAGGAGTTTACGGCTTCGAAAGCCATAACCTGAAAATATTTATAATAAAGCATTGCTATAAAACATGACTTGTTGGAGATATAAACCATGTTTTCTTGTTGCACAAATTTCTAACTCTACCGACATAAATTTATTATTATTAAGTGTGGCGTACTAACAGACTGTCTACAGTAACCTGATCGCCGCTGACACAACGCATGCCATAAAAACATTGGGTGTGGAGCTATAGCTCCACTCATTCTCAACCTTGACACTAAAGAGGGGCGACTGTTCAGCTAAACGCCCCGGGCGCTTTAACCCAAGGAAAGAGCCAGAGGCACCCACTGAATGGGCCCCAAACTGGGCCGAAAATTCAGTGTTTCTCACTGTCGTCACGTCTGTAGCTGTAAACGTATCTCAGACTATTGTCCAGGCATGCTTATGATCTAGCTCTGTAACGAATTTCATATGTCCAGCTCCAATTGTTCGTTAATGCCATCAAAATGAAAGCTTCAGGAAAAATTTCGGACGACCGCCATGTTGTCACTTTGCAGTCTATTAAAATAATTATTAGTTTCATACTTACCGAAGATCTATAATCACCCACAATTTCAGGACCATAAACTATCTCACTTCCGTCTAACAAGTTTGAGTGTCTGCCCTGTCACTGTTGTATATTAAATACAGCCCAGCGACCAAGCTAAAGGCTGGACGAGCCGGGGTTCGAATCCGATTTTACTCTTCTCCAAAACGACCGGACCGGCTCTGGGGTGTACTCAGCCTCCTAATGGGTTTTTTCCAGGGGTAAAGCAGCCGGGGCGCTAAGCTAACCGTCTACCTCCCACCTACAGCTGAGGCTAAGAATGAATGAAGCTATATGCCTGCTCTCCCTATACGCCTTCATGGCATGGAGGGGGAAATATTTACCATATTTATGACATGGTAAATCCAATGGCATAAAATCCATGACCAAGTTTCATGAAAACAGCTCAACTGATTTTGTGAAACGTGTCAGGCAATTATGATTAACCCCTTATATAAAAGCCTTGGTGTAAGCCAACGATTAATAATTAGCAATTCCAACAGAAGCACATTTTTCTATTCCACAAGGCATCCAGGGTCCACACTGCATGGGTACCAGGGAGTTCTGACATGGGCGTAAAGAGACGTGTAATGTCACGCACTTATGCCATCCAATGCCATGGCTAAAAATGCATGCACCTGTACTTCCACTTCCCCAAATTTTTTGATGATATTATTTCTGAATTAAGCTTTGAACCAATTTTACATTCAACAATATACACAAAGTCCTTGAAGCAAGCAACAAACAGTAATTAAAGTGCTTTTGGGATTACACAAAAGCCTTCTGCAAACCAATAACAAACAAGAATCATTGTTAAAAACAAGAACAGCCTTGGAGAGAATTAAAGACAGTGAAAAGTTGGGTTGATATAATTTATTTCATATCCATCTATAAAAAGATTACATAATTTAAGATTTCTACTTGTATATGTATGGATACAATCAACTAACACTCACTACCCTGTTATTCATTTCTCTGTGATAACACACAAAATAAATGTTACATACATTCCATAAAGCCAAGACATGTGGGCAGACAAATCTGGTAAAGACGATTTACACTTAAGTACACTGGATAAAAAATCCACAAACATGAACTTGGTTCACATTTAGTGCAGGCTCTATCGCTTAGAGTGAAAGTATGTACAACTGCACTGTCTTCTTACTGAAGTGTTCTGCTACCATGCAAGCACTGCTAGAGGAAGGATGCATTATCAACATTACATCAATCTCTAAAGTTTGTTGAAGAATCACACGTGAACATTTCACAATAAATTTCATAAGCCATTTCACCAAAAGCTGACCCCACATCTTGGAATGCTATCAAACATAATACATGGCAGGAACATATATATATATATATACCTACAAGTATAATACTGAAGTTTTAATTAATCTTGACATAATAATCTGCCATTATTTCTTGTACAATCACTGAAAAAGAAAACAACAATCACTTGACTTAGCATTTACGAATGCTGCTTGGTAGCTTTTGGTGTGATTGTCAAATATTTGCAAACAGCTTGTATTCTGAAATGTCATGGTGGATGACAGAAGATGGGATGAAAGAAACTGTCCTGCAGATGTGAAAATATATTTCACACCGATAAATGGGATGAAATAATGTCCCATAAATAAAATGAAGTGTAGTTTCAACACCAAGGCCTTGATCAGAAACACGTAACACTTAAGACTCTTTACAGTCAAATGACAACTGCACAGAAATACTTCAATACATTTATACATAATGAAGGTCAACTACCTACTCCTAAAGAAATAATGAGAACAGCTACCACTGCAGTGCTGTATGAAAGAAATACTATACCACATGTGATTAATGATGATAAAAAATATGACAGTGACATAGACATCAATGAAAGGACACCATCCAATCTGTTTAGGATGATCATCACAGTAATTAAATGTTTTCATACCACATTATAAACCACACATTCATCAACAAAACACATAATTCATTAAACATCATTCCCCATCATAAGGGATGCTCGATAATTAAAATTATACCTCAATTTATACCACGACAGATATGGTTAACAAACTATCCCGCACCTCAAGCCAACAGCTGTTTAAGGTGCATACGCATAAAAAAAAAAACACACATGAATTATACAGTAACAGTCATATTAAAGTAAAAGTTAACTGTACTTCCCTCTATAGCACTAGGGGCATAAATGGCAACCTCAAGTTAAATTCAAAAACAAAAACAACAATGAGCAGATGACTGAACAAAATGCTAGCATAAACTAAAATGGAAGCGGTCCAACATTAATCTTATATTTCTTAAGTGTCAGATACTGAATTACACTAACAGTATATCTCGCATGTATTCCATTACTGTCAGAATTACGTGCGAGTTTATATTCATTCCACAGGAAGGATAACAGCTACACAATGGGTGAAGTGTTTTTACCTCCATAAGATCCCACCTAACTGTTAAAAGACAGGTCACCAATAAATGTGTGTACGGAAACTTGAAATGATCCGAGATGATGGAAGCAATGTGATGTCCTCAACCCCTTACACAGCCCTGATCAAGAGTCTGAGATTCGACTCCAGTTACCCTCAATCATGTCTCCATGTCACTTTATACCACACTCTGAACTTACAATTAAAAAAATAAATGGAAGTAGTGTCACTAAGTTTATATATCTTCAGTTCAACCAAATATCAATGCATGAACATGTAAACACTTTATAAGTATAAACATCAGCAACATACTATCAAATATGACTCATATGTTTCAATGTGTCACCGCAGTCTCTCATGATTTAGCAGAATAAGCACAGGTATGTCCAAGGAGATAAAAATTCTACATTTACCTTAACTCCTGACCCATGAAATGTGTTCAACCAATTGCTTGAATTTTCATTCCAATACTAATTAACTGGTCACTTTCCTGTGTAATCTGTAAGACAGCTGGAACAGCATCCAAGACAATGACTCCCGTTCAGGAATCAACGTTCTCCAAGGAAACTAGACTGGCAAATACGAATGCAGATAACAGCCAATTTATGTAATGCTTAGGGGGATACAATGAAAACTTCTATAGAAAATTCCTGTTATACTTCAGGGAAACAAAACGTTCTTCTGCTAGAAATAGTACAAACTTACACCTATTCATCTTACTTTCTGCCAATCCTAGGAGACTGGAAAACAAACACCAATAGTATGGACAAGTAAAAGGATTGGGAAATGTACATTGGAGAAGGGTGTCAGCAGGGTACATGTACAGAGGATCACAATTAAGGGGCCAGTGAAGAGGACAGGAAGGAGAAAAATAATGGCAAATGGATTGATAATGGATAGGAGAGCAATATGTGAGAAGGCAGGAGGGGGAAGTTTTTTGGGAGGGGGGAAGGCAGAGTGAGAGATAAAGGAAGGAAGAAATTATTTTTCCTGTCATGAATGAGGGGCCATGCACTGGTTCATATACAATCTTTTCTACTTACAATTCCTTTATCCCACTTCAGGACTCCTTCACTGGCACCATAAATAAATTTCTCACACCAAGTTATGTTACAAGACCGTCAAAAGATTACCGCCACTTCAGCTACTCCAAAAAATGCCCCATGTGCTTTATACGCTGCCGTTCACCCGCCAGCATTTACAGAGTGCACTTGGACCATTAAATGGTCCCCCAGCATCAACAAGAAAATCTGTGTAGCAGTTAAAATAGGGAAGGAAGAGTGAAACAGATTTCACAGCCCCTCTAAAAAGACACTTAAAGGACCGATGACCAGCATGGCCGAAAAAAAATTTGGTCAGAACGTGACCATGTCAGAAGAATGCAAATGCAGCACAAAACAGCAACAAGACAGACTATTCCTTTCTTAATAACAAATTTACCATGTCACTTATTACAAATTAATGCCATGTTGCAAGAAGAGGAAGAAATGTTAATGACTGAATCAAGTGTGATTATAACACCATTCACAGGCGAACAAAAAAATTTGGGACAATGGACAAACTTGAAATCAAGACAAGAAAAACTTACTAAAAAATTGTGAAATTCAGGCACAGTTTCACTAGTGTAAACACCACGAAGTATGCAGCCAATTCCATTTTCCTATACTTTTAAAATCATCACTACAGTATTAACGTTCTTATACCATATCAGCAATCATACAGTCATCACCACAACCATGCCTCCAACAAAACAAACACTCAAATAAAAGTTATAACCAATTACTTATGAGATGACAGATGGCTGCTCAGTGTCAAATAGTAAATAGTTGTCCTGCACCTCAAATCAAGAGCTGGATGGTGAGCATTAATAAAACCACCTATGAAATGGGCATAACACTAACTTCACTTTCATACAACCTCAAATTTTAATTCAACTTTGAAGATTATGATGGTGTAATGAAACAGATGTGACTCTATTTTGGACCAGTGCAATGTATCAGACTTAAAGATTTCTATGTTTGAATTTATTTTGCTTGAGACCATAGACAACATGCAACTATCAGCCATTTCTAACCTAAGTTTCATTCATGGCATCAATAAATGCATGATGAGAGAGAGCAAGAGAGAGAAAGAGAGAGAGAGAGAGGAGCAGATGGAAATTAAACTGAGGTCACCCAATTTTGGTGATCTACTATGTTCTCTTTTGTCAGATACTCAGGTTCCCGTAAATTACATTTCCTAATTACATTTACAGGAAAATGCGTTAAGAAAATCGTATGCGACTTCGTACTCATGTACCAAACAATGCCCTGCTGAAGACAACAGCTGCACACTAGAAATGTTTCAACCTACAGATGACCAACCTTATACAACAAAATGCTACATAACAACAAAGGGATACCACACTGCTTACATATTTCTGCTGTCATATATGAGAACATGACTGTCAAGGCATGTAACAGTGCCATAACGTTATTTCTCCAAGAATCAGGATTTGCAAAATTTTTCAGTAACATGAAATTTATCCCAACAAAAGGACAGACATATGAACCGATTTCAGTTTAGGACACTGACATGTGACATCATCAACTCCTTATAATCCTTACAATACTCAATCAGGACATTCAGGCTATCATCACGTGTCTGTACCTCTCTTTTCAGTAACACAGAATTTGAATATTTTAAAGACTTAGGAGTACAGTCAAACCAACAAAATTACACACAAAAATTTAGCCAAATATCAATGAATGAATGAATATGAGTTTATGATTTCACTTGTATAACCATCACTAACACGTGGGACAAT
>Ga0123353_10013213_pt1 | contig 11810 bp, 9 predicted proteins | sample TergutLab28metaG_3_FD_92763 | JGI IMG/M metagenome (GOLD analysis project Ga0123353, IMG submission 92763) | Labiotermes labralis P3 segment gut microbial communities from Petit-Saut dam, French Guiana - Lab288 P3 | ecosystem: Host-associated > Arthropoda: Insects > Digestive system > Gut ... | reverse complement strand
TGCGGCAACCCACGACCCAAGCGGTCAGCGTAGCGCCGGCGTGGTGGCCGGGTGGTAGCCGGCGCATAAGGCCGGCGCAGGACCGGCATAGAGCCGACGTGGTAGCCAGCGCATGCCCGGCGCAGGGCCGGGTGGCCCGCAACCCCCACCAGTATATCAAAAAGACTGCCCCGGCGCAAACTTTTTTGAAAAAGGTTGAAATGCACGCCGAAAAAAAGTAGAATGGATAGAGGTAACCTAAGGTGCCCTGGAGACAAACCTGCCATCATCCACGATCAGGCGCCATGGGCAAGATAACTTCATAAAGGAGGTTTTGCGTTTTGACGATTGTTTTATCTATTCTCATTATTATTGTCATTCTAGGCATTCTCATTACCGTACACGAATTTGGCCACTTCTTTACCGCCAAAAAATGCGGTATCCGCGTATTTGAGTTTGCCATCGGTATGGGGCCCAAGCTATGGAAAAAGAAGAAAGGGGAGACCCTGTACTCCATCCGCGCCATCCCCATCGGCGGCTTCTGCAACATGGGGGAGGATTCCGAGGCGGATCCGGAGGACAAGCATGCCTTCCCCAACGCCAAACGCCGGCGCCGCGCGCTGGTGCTGGGAGCCGGGTCGCTGATGAATTTCGTGCTGGGTTTCTTGATCCTGCTGGGGCTCAACCTGTTCTATCCCCCCGTGCACTGGGCTTTCACAGAGCCAATCATCAAGGAAGCGGAGCAGAGTGCGGACGATCCCGCATGGTCGCCCTACCTGCAGGACGGGGATCGCATCGTGCGCCTCAACGGCCATGCCCTGTACAACTACCAGCATTTTTTGCTGTTTCTAACGATGATGAAGGACAAGCCGATGAGCCTGGTGGTGGAACGCGACGGGCAAAGGATCACCTTCAACGACATGCAAAAGACCGCCTTCGAGGGCGAGGAACGCTATGGTTTTTCACATTCATATATCTTGAAAGAACCCACGCTGGGGCTGCGGATCGCCAACGGGTGGCATGACACGGTGCACTACACGCGCTTGGTGTGGGTCACGTTGGGCGAACTCTTCGGCGGTGGCGCCAGCGTGACCGACATGATGGGGCCGGTGGGCATGGCCAACGTGGTGGATACCACGGTACAGGATCCCCAAACCAGCGCAGGGGAAAAGACCGTCAATCTCATCGATCTCACCGCCCTGATCACCGTCAACCTGGCGGTGATGAACTTGCTGCCCATCCCGGGGCTGGACGGCAGTCGGCTGCTGTTCCTAGCCATCGAGGGCGTGCGGCGGAAGAAGCTCAACCCCAAGTACGAGGGGTACGTACACGCCGTCGGCATGGTATTGCTGTTCGGCTTGATGATCTTCGTCTTCTTCAACGATATCGTCCGCTGGGTCGGCGGCGGCGTAGGCGTGGGCTGATGCCCATGGATATGACCACGCCCACGCCCATGCCCACGCCCACGCCCACGCCCATGACCACGAGGGATCGCACGCGCCGGGTTCACGCCGGTGCCCTCGCCATCGGCGGCGGCGCGGAGGTCTCGGTGCAATCCATGACCAAGACAGATACCCGGGACACCGTGGCGACGCTGGCGCAGATCGCGCGGTTACGGGAGGCCGGATGCCAGCTGGTGCGCGTAGCCGTCCCGGACGCCGATTGCGTGCCCTCCTTGGCCGCCATCTGCGAGGCGTCGCCCTTGCCGGTGTGCGCGGACATCCACTTCGACCACCGGCTGGCGTTGGAGGCCGCGGCGGCGGGCGCCGCCAAGATTCGCATCAACCCGGGCAACATCGGCGCGCCGGAGCGCGTACGCGCCGTAGCTGACGCATGCCGCATCCGGGGCATCCCCATCCGTGTGGGCGTCAACGGCGGTTCCTTGCCCCGGGAGATCCTGGCCCGGTACGGCGGGCGGCCCACCGCCGAAGCGTTGGCCGAGGCGGCGTTGGCGCAAATCGACATGCTCCGCCGGTTCGACTTTGCCGACATTTGCGTGGCTGTCAAGGCTTCCAACGCCCCGCTGACCGTGGCCGCCTGCCGCCTGCTGGCAGAGAGGACCGACTGCCCGCAGCATATCGGCGTCACCGAGGCCGGCCGTGATCTCCACGGGCTGGTCAAGTCCGCCGTGGGTATCGGCGCGTTGCTGTTGGACGGCATCGGCGACACCCTGCGCGTGTCGCTGACCGCCGATCCCACGCACGAGGTGCGCGCCGGGCTGTCCATCCTCGAGGCGGCCGGCTTGCGGCGCGCCGGCCTTACGATCATCTCCTGCCCCACATGCGGTCGCTGCCGTATGGACGTCGCCGCCGTGGCGGATGAGGCCGAGAGGCGGCTGGCGCATATCCAAGGGCCGCTGACCGTGGCGATCATGGGTTGCGCGGTCAACGGCCCGGGCGAGGCCCGCCACGCCGATCTGGGCGTCGCCGGCGGCGACCGCGAGGGGTTGCTGTTTTGCCGGGGGGAGGCCGTGGGCAAGGCGCCGCAGGGGCGGCTGGTCGAAGAACTGGTTAGGTTGGTGAACAGCTTTCATGTGGAAAACGCTCGTTAAAAGCATCGGGGAGTTTAAGAAACCATCTATCCTATCGCCGCTGTTCGTGTCGATGGAGGTGGTGATCGAGTGCATCATCCCCTTCGTCGCCGCGCGGTTGATAAACCAGATACGCGAGGGATGCGGCCTGGACGTCATCCTGCGCTATGGGTTGCTTCTTCTTGCCATGGCGGGGCTTTCCCTTGTCTTCGGCTGGCTGTCGGGCGTCGTTTGCGCCACGGCGGCCAGCGGTTTCGGGCGCAATCTCAGGCGCGACATGTATTACCGCATACAGGGCTTCTCCTTCGAGAATATCGACAAATTCTCCTCCTCGTCGCTGGTCACGAGGATGACCACCGACGTGACCAACGTGCAGATGGCTTACATGATGATCATCCGCATCGCCGTCAGGAGCCCGTTGATGCTCATCTTCGCCGTTGTCATGGCGTTTGTCATGGGCGGTTCGCTGGCGTTGATCTTCGTGTGCGTGATACCCATCCTGGGGGCGGGGCTGTATCTGATCATCCGGAAAGTGCATCCGCTGTTCGTGAAAGTGTTCCGCAAATACGACGCGTTCAATATGTCGGTGCAGGAGAACATACAGGGGATCCGCGTGGTCAAATCCTTTGTGCGCGAGGAGCATGAGAAGAAAAAGTTCGAGGGAGTCTCCGAGGATGTCCGCGCCGACTTCACCAGGGCGGAAAAAATAATCGCCTTTAACAACCCCCTGATGCTGTTCTGCCTGTATGTGAATATGGTGTTCATCATGACCTTCGGCGCCTATACGATCATCACGACCCAAGGGGTGGACTTCAACGTGGGCCAGTTGTCGGCCCTCATGGTCTACAGCTTCCAGACCTTGATGAGCCTGATGATGCTGTCCATGGTGTTCGTGATGATCATCATCTCGGACGAGTCCGGCCGGCGCATCGTGGAGGTGCTTTCGGAGAAGAGCGCGCTGCAAAGCCCAACGGACCCCGTCATGGAGGTGCGGGACGGATCGGTGGAGTTTGTAGGGGTGAGCTTCCGTTATTCCCAAAAGGCGGAGCATATGGCCCTCTCGCGCATCGATCTGCGCATCGCGTCCGGGGAGACCATCGGCGTCCTGGGCGGCGTCGGTTCTTCCAAGACATCTCTGGTGCAGTTGATCCCGCGCCTGTATGACGCCACCGAGGGCGTGGTGTCCGTGGGGGGGCGCGACGTGCGCGATTACGACATCGCGACGCTGCGCGGCCAGGTTTCGGTGGTGTTGCAAAACAACATGCTCTTTTCGGGGACGATCAAGGACAACCTGCGCTGGGGCGACCCGGACGCCACCGACGAAGAGATTGCGCAAGCCTGCCGCATGGCCCAGGCCGACGAGTTCATCGCCCGCTTCCCCGAGGGCTACGATACCCGCATCGAACAGGGCGGCGTCAATGTCTCGGGCGGGCAGAAACAGCGGCTGTGCATCGCGCGCGCCTTGCTCAAGAAGCCCAAGATCCTCATCCTGGACGACTCCACCAGCGCCGTGGACACGCGCACCGACGCGGCCATCCGGAAAGCCTTTCGCGACTATATCCCCGAGACCACGAAGATCATCATCGCCCAGCGCGTCGCCTCGGTGCAGGACGCCGACCGCATCGTGCTGATGGACAAGGGCGGCGTGGCGGCGGTGGGCCGGCATGAGGAACTCTTGGCGGGAAACGACATCTACCGCGAAATATACGAATCCCAGAACAGGGTGGGCATGAAAGCATGAAGCATGGTGCGAAATATCAAAAGGGGACGATGAAGCGGTTGCTCGCGACGCTGTTCCGCTTCCATCCCGTCGCGTTGCCGCTGGCGTTGCTGTGCATCGCGTTCTCGGCGGTGGTGTCCGCCATCCCCTCCCTCTTCATGCAGCAGATCATCGAGGTGCTGGAGCAGAATATCGGCGGGGATTGGGGGGCGGACGTCCTCCCGCAGATCCTGCGCCTGGTGGTTGTACTGGCGTCGCTGTACGTGTTGTCGCTGACGCTGACCTTCGTGTACAGCCGCGTGATGGCGGGGCTCACCCAGAATTCGCTCAACCTGTTCCGCAAAAAGCTGTTTGAAAAGATGGAAAAACTGCCCATCAGCTACTTCGACCGGCACCCCCACGGCGATATCATGAGCCACTACACCAACGACACCGACACGCTCAGGCAGTTCATCTCCCAGAGCATGCCGAATTTTTTGATGTCGGCTATTATCGTACTCACGCTGTTTTCCATCATGATGTGGTTCAGCTTCTGGATGACGTGCGTGGTGCTGTGCGGCGTCGTGTGCATGACGTTCGTGATCAGGAAGGTGGGCGGGAATTCCGCGAAGTACTTCATCCGCCAGCAGAAATCCATGGGCGAGACCGAGGGCTATGTGGAGGAAATGATAGGCGGCCAGAAGGTCATCAAGGTGTTCTGCCACGAGGAGGAGACAAAGGCGGGCTTCGACGCCGTCAACGACAAATTGTTCCACGACACGGAGAAGGCCAACAAGTACGCCAACATACTGGCACCCATCCTGATGAACATCGGCAACCTGCTCTATGTGCTCATCGCGATGGCGGGCGGCATCTTCCTGCTGACCGGCGTGCGCAACGTGAGCCTGTCGGGGCTTGCGCTGACCATCAGCGTCACGGTCCCGTTCTTGAACATTACCCGGCAGTTTTGCGGGAACATCAACCAGGTGTCCCAGCAGATCAACGCGGTGATCATGGGGCTGGCGGGCGCCGACCGCATCTTTACCCTGCTCGACCAGCCCGACGAGGAGGACGCCGGGGACGTCACGCTGGTCAATGTCACGAGGCGGGACGGCGTCATCGCCGAGTGCGCCGGCCGCACGGGGCTTTGGGCCTGGAAACAGCCGGGCGACGGCGGCAGTGGCGGTGCGGGTGACGGCGGCGGTGCGGCGCGTGCGGGCGGCGGTTGCGGCGGTGGTGCGGGTGACGGTGACGGTGGCGGTGGCGGCGTAGCTGCGCGTGCAGGCGGCGGTGCGGCGCGCTATACCATGTTGACCGGCGACATTCGCTTGCGGGCGGTGAATTTTGGCTATGAGAAGGGCAAGCCGGTGTTGCATGACATCACGCTATTTGCCGAGCCGGGCCAGAAGGTGGCCTTTGTGGGCGCGACCGGCGCCGGCAAGACCACCATCACCAACCTGCTCAACCGCTTCTACGACATCGCCGAGGGGGAGATTCGCTACGACGGCATCGACATCGGAAGGATCAAAAAGGCCGACCTGCGGCGCGCGATAGGCCTGGTCCTCCAGGACACCAACCTCTTTTCGGGGAGCGTGATGGACAACATCCGCTACGGGCGGCTGGACGCCACCGACGCCGAATGCGTCCGGGCGGCGACGCTGGCCGGCGCCCACGATTTCATCACAAGGCTGCCCGAAGCATACCTCACCCGGATTGCGGAAAACGGGAGCAACCTCTCCCAGGGGCAGCGGCAGCTCCTGGCTATCGCGCGGGCGGCGGTGGCCGACCCGCCGGTCATGGTGCTCGACGAGGCCACCGCCTCCATCGACACGCGCACGGAGGCCATCGTGCAGCGCGGCATGGACGCGCTCATGGAAGGGCGCACGGTGTTCGTCATCGCCCACCGCCTGTCTACGGTGCAAAACGCCGACGTCATCATGGTGTTGGAGGACGGCTATATCATCGAGCGGGGCAGCCATCGGCAGCTGATCGCCAATGGCGGCCGTTATTACCAGCTCTACACCGGCGTGTTCGAATTGGAATAATGATATAGTGAAATAATGATATAGTGAGATAAAAAATAGTGGGAAAATGGAATCATGGAATAAACGACGAAAGGAAATGTGAGCGGCCATGGGCGGGATATTTGGGCTTTGTTCTACGGGCGAATGCGTGGAGGATCTCTATTTTGGGACGGACTATCACTCCCACCTGGGTACCCGGTGGGGGGGGATGGCGGTTTTTAACGGGAGGCACTATACCCGTGCCAATCATAGCATCGAAAATTCACCGTTTCGGACAAAATTTGAGTCCGCCCTCACTGAAATGAAGGGATCCGTGGGTATCGGATGCATCAGCGACAGCAATCCACAGCCGATCGTCACCAATTCGCGGATCGGGACCGTGGCCCTGGTGACAGTCGGCCGGATCAACAACAAAGGCACGCTTGCCGGGCAGCTCATATCCGAAAGCAACGCCTGTTTCTCCGTGATGAGCAACGGCGACATCAACGATACGGAGCTTGTGGCCTCGCTCATCATACGCAAAGACAACATCCCCGACGGCATCCAATATGCGCAGAGCAAGATAGAAGGCTCCATGACGATGCTGATCTCCGCCGACGGAGGGTTGTACGCCGCCCGGGACAAATGGGGGCGCCTGCCTCTGTTTATCGGGAAAAAAGACGGAGGCGAGGGTAGCGACGGCGGCGAGGGCGGCTACTGCGCCAGCCTGGAGTCCTTTGCCTATATCAATTGCGGATACAAAACATGCCATGAATTGGGCCCCGGGGAGGTAGTCTTCGCCACGTCGGATAAAATGGCCACGGTGCGCCCCCCTCGCGAAGAGATGAAAATGTGCACGTTTTTGTGGATGTACTACGGCTTCCCCACCTCCGATTACGAAGGCGTGAACGTGGAGGAAACACGGTACAAATGCGGCCAATGCCTGGCGAAACAAGACAAGGCCAAGGGGACCGGCATCGAGGCGGATTATGTGGCGGGCATCCCCGACTCTGGCACGCCCCATGCCATCGGATACGCAAACCAGTCCAAGACGCCCTTTGCCCGGCCCATTATCAAATATACCCCCACATGGCCACGGAGCTTCACCCCCAAGGATCAAAGCGTGCGCAATCTCATCGCCCGGATGAAGCTAGTCCCCATCGAGACCTTGATCCAAGGCAAAAGGCTTCTGTTTGTAGAGGATTCGATTGTGCGCGGGACACAATTGCGGGGGCTGATGGATGAACTCAAGTCCCTGGGCGCCAAAGAACTTCATGGGCGCATCGGCTGTCCGCCCTTGCTATACGACTGCAAGTACCTCAACTTTACACGCTCCTCGCACGAAAACGAAACCATTACGCGGAAGGTCATTAGGAGGCTGGAGGGCACCGATTCGCTGGGATCGAGGATTTTCTCCCAATACGCCGATCCCGCGTCGAAACAGTACCGATGCATGGTCGAAGAAATACGCAGGAGCCTCAATTTTACCACGCTGGAATATCTTTCCCTGGACTCGATGCTTGAGGCCGTCGGCATCGACAAACGCAAGCTATGCACCTATTGTTGGAACGGGGACGATGCCACGAGCCTGACGTTGCGCGCCCCCTATAACGAGCCCAATGTTGCGGGCCTCATGCATACGATATGAATAACGAGGCTTGGGTTTCCCTCCATGAAAAGGGCAACGCGGGCAATGAGTTGTACCCATTATCCCCCAAGTTATCCCCAGAATCTGTGGCGACATAAGAACAATTTTGTGTATAACTAATTTATTCCAGGATTCCTAGTACGCCGCAGGCTATTGCGCTGTAATCGATTGATGGGAAACTTCAAGCAACCGCCGTGAGGAACAGCAAGGAACCGCCGAGGGCGGCAATCGCCTTTGGCGGTTCGTAAGGGTTGCGAAATACTGTCTCAGGGACTGTCCCAGGGACTTTCTCAGGGACTGTCCCAGGGACTGCCCGTGATCAAGCTTTTTACTTAATCTCGACTTTTGCGCCGACATCCTCGAGCTTTTTCTTGATGGTCTCGGCCTCTTCCTTCATGATGTTCTCCTTGACGGGCTTGGGCGCCTCATCCACCAACGCCTTGGCTTCCTTGAGCCCCAGGGCGGTGATTTCGCGCACGACCTTGATGGTCGTAATCTTGTTGGTACCCGCCGCTAACAGCATGACGGTGAACTCGGTCTGCTCCTCGACCTGGGCGGCCGGGGCATCGGATGGGGCGGCGGCGACGGCGACGGGGGCGGCTGCCGACACGCCGTACTTCTCCTCCAGCGACTTGACAAGCTCAGACAGCTCCAGGACGGTCAAGACATCAATTTGCTCAATCAATTTTTCGAGTTTTTCACTAGCCACTTTCATATACCTCCTAAAATCATTGTGTCATTCTCAATTAATTACGCGCCTACGACTACGCGCCTACGATTACGCGCCTTTGACTACGTGCCTTTTTTCTCCTTGATTATGCGCTTTTTTTCTCCGCTATGGCGCCTAGCGCAACGGCTAAACCGCGGATGTTGCCATTAAGGACGCTGCACAAGCCGGACATCGGACTGCTCAGGCTGCCGAGCAAACGGGCCAAGAGCACCTCCCGGGGCGGTAGGCTAGCCAGGATGGCAATCTCGTCGGGCATGACGACGCGCCCGTCCACGAAGCCGGCCTTGATAGTATACTTGCCCTGGGACTTTTTCGCGTATTCGCCTAGGATCTTGGCGGGCGCCACCGGATCGGTTTTGCTGGTAGCTAACGCGGTCGTTCCTTTGAGTACGGGCATAAGGGAATCAAACCCCACTTCGCGCGCGGCGAAGCGCAGCAAGGAGTTTTTGATCACCGTATACTCGACGTTTGAGGCGCGCAGGTCGCGGCGCAACTGGGTGTCGTCGGCCACATTGATGCCCTTGTAGTCCGCTAGCACGCCGGCGCTGGCACCTTTCATCCGTTCGGACAACGCCGTAACAGCCGCTTTTTTCTCTTCCAGGATTTTAGCATTTGGCATGGATTCACCTCCCGTCGTAAAAACTGAACAACAAAAAAGCCTCCGCGCACTATCGACACGGGGACTTCCACGCACACCTCGGCATGTGCCGCACAAAGCCGCCCTCGGCAGGACGGGGACATGCCCCTGGTTACCACATAAAAATGTGTCCTGCTGTCTATGGAACGCAAGAGTAAGTGTAACAGAATCCGACGCCCGTGTCAATGGTTTTTTGAAAAAAGAAAGAGTAGCCATACCTTTGTGTTGGTGGTATACTATATAGAGAAGCAAAGGATATGAAAGGGAAGGGAAGGGCAACATGGCAAGACAACGCTCCCCCCGGGCGCCGTCGGAACTGACTACTTGGGCGAAGGTGGGTTCCGTGCTTGTCTGTGTGTTCCTGTTCCTGTTGCTCATAGCGGGCCTTGTTTGGATCTCCGCCACGAATCTCTTGTCAGAGAGTGGGATCGAGGGGACGCTTTCGCGGATTGATGTCTTCGACGTCCTCGACGACTATCGGGAAGACCTTTACGAAAACATGAACCCGGATGTCCTTGACAATTTCAATTTCGATGATGATTCCCTAAAAGGCTTGTTGCATGAGGACGCTGTCAAGGCGTTCCTCAGCAAACAGCTGTCCGCCTTTTTGAACAACCTCTTGCGTGCCGACGACGTATACAACCTCTCCCGCGATGAGATTTTCCAGTTCTTTAAAAACAACGAGGATATCCTCGAACGCTGGACAGGCTACGTATTCAACGACTCCGATTACGACGCGCTGGACATGTTCCTCAGCGAAATCCCGGAGCAGCTCACCCCCGAAACCCTGATGGGGGAAGAACCTCTGGGCGTCCTTAGGTTTTTCCTGTCGCCTTACTTGTTTGTTGCCATCGTTACGCTGTGCCTCCTGTGCGGCATTTTGATATTCATCATGCAAAAGCGCCCTCTGCGCACGCTCCTATTCGTGGGCGCGGCGATGGAGGCGGCCGGGTTGCTCTACATCCTGCTGGGCCTTCTGTCCGGTAGCTTATTGGGAGGGATTGGCCTAAGCCAGGTTGCCATCATGAGCATCGCCTCCCTGATAGGCTATCAGACCCTTTCCACCGGCCTATGGGCGCTGGGCGTGGGCGGGCTGATCACGGCTTCTTGCATTTTTGTCAATTTCTATCGGAAACGCGACAAGCTTGGGCAGGTAGCGTCGTGAGGATATTTCTTGGCAAATTTTGCCAGGGACATACAGGGAATGCGGGAATAATGGACTTGGGGTGAATTGCGTTGGGAACGAACAAACCAGAAGCCCAATTGGTTGTGGAAAGCCATCATTTGCAAACACCTCAGTTCGCCACAATCGACTTCCACACACACTTTGGCAAGTTGTTTGGGGCCCTAGTGTTTCAGAAAGACTACTTTGCGCTTTATGACACCAGGGAAACGATACGGAAAATTCAGGGCTACGGAATTAAGCAAGTTGTCAATCTGGATGGGTGCTGGGGGGATGAGTATCTCCGGATGCGAGAAAAACTGAAAGATGCCGGTGACTACGTCATTCATTTTGGCCAGGTAGACGTGGAGCGTTTTGAGGAAAGAGACTTCGAAAAACATGTATACCGCACGATAGGAGAACTTCACGCAAACGGCGTCAAAGGTCTGAAGTTTTGGAAAAACATTGGCCTGGGTATCCGGGATAATGCTGGGATATATCTGCGCCCGGATGATGAGCGGCTTCAATGCATCTGGCAATCGGCGGCGGAATATCACATGCCTGTGCTGTTTCATATCGGAGACCCTAAAGCCTTTTTTTATCCGGCAGACGAGAGAAACGAATATTATGACACGCTGGCACAGCATCCCGAATGGCTCTTTACCGATCCGGCGTTGTATTCGTTTTCTCAGCTGATGGAAATGCAGGAGAATCTGTTGGAAAAGAACCCAAACACAAAATTCGTCATTGCGCATGTGGGATCATATGCGGAAAACCTGAAACAGGTGGGGATATGGCTGAGACGCTTCCCCAACATGTATGTGGATATGGCGGACCGCATTCACGAACTGGGGAGGCAGCCCTATACGGCAAAGACATTCTTTGAGACCTATGCCGATCGCATTGTATTCGGGACAGACCTTTTACCTACCGATGTTGAACGGTATCCCATCTATTTTCGCTTTCTTGAAACATATGATGAATATTTTTGCAGCCAGACAGAAAACGGGGTCAAGCTGGGAAATTGGAACATTTATGGGATCGGTCTTTCTGAGAGCACTCTGAAAAAGGTGTATTATGACAATGCAGCGTCACTTTTAGGCTTGTAGCGGGGATATTTACTGGGAGGCCGGGGAACTTTTGGATGGTTTCACTTTTGAATGGTTTCGGCTTGCTTTTTGACTGCGGGGCAGGTATAATATACATAGGACATGGAGAGGTATCGAAGAGGTCATAACGGGGCTGACTCGAAATCAGTTTGGGAGCAATCCCACGTGGGTTCGAATCCCACCCTCTCCGCCATATTTTGACTACACGGATGATATAATCTCATCCGGCAGGAAGCCCCTGTTTACGGGGGCTTTCAGCGTATTTGGAACACGACACAAGCTTTCCATGGCGCGGTTTTGGGTTGGTGCGCTG
>Ga0123353_10013212_pt1 | contig 11810 bp, 6 predicted proteins | sample TergutLab28metaG_3_FD_92763 | JGI IMG/M metagenome (GOLD analysis project Ga0123353, IMG submission 92763) | Labiotermes labralis P3 segment gut microbial communities from Petit-Saut dam, French Guiana - Lab288 P3 | ecosystem: Host-associated > Arthropoda: Insects > Digestive system > Gut ... | reverse complement strand
TGTGTGGATTATATGTCTGCCTCAGAATAACACAGATGTTTAGCTGTAAATGCAGAATTTAACCATTAAGTTCTTTAATGTGCATGAAATATCTTGACTAGCTGAGGAACTATTAGTTAATGAAGGAATGTACTCTACGGAGTACAAGAAACTTTCCAGATACAATTAAAAATTGTGAAATTTATGTAGAAGCTATATCATGCAGAATAGAAAGCTGAATTTCAGGGAACAGTAGTGAACTCATTAGCAGAATCATTGGGTATGTGTTAAAGAAACAGAGTGCAATATTCTACTTTGTTTATTTTGAACGACATTACTACATCAGTGTCTGTCTTATGTTGTGCATGTTCCTATTTTTAGGTGGTGCAGCAGTTAGAATTGTGGTGTCCGTCTCATGTTTTGTACTGGTCTGGATGGTTAAACTTCTGTAGTGCAATACATTTGATGTCACATTGTCACAAACTTAAATGTAGTGTTTACCTATCATTTAATTTGTAGCATTTCTTGTTTTATATATGTGAATTTTGTTAGAGTATTTTGTGTAATCTACCGCTTGCATTTCTGTAATAAACTGGAACAGTAACTAGAAAATGTTTTTAAACTAACCTTATACAAATATTCTTCTTTATGCAGTATCCAGTGTTTAAGGTTTCATTTTGTATAAGCAGATGGCAGAGGAGGAATGTATTCTCCTTCTCTTTCTGTTTTGTTTTGATTTGTTTGCACCATTTGTCCCTCACACAATGTGTGTGGTTGTTGAATGTAACAGAATTTGCCTTATTGAACCAGTCCTGCAGCAGTGACTTGAGCAGTGAACTTCATTTGTTATGTAGCTGAAAGAGAAGTGAGTGTGTAATAGAGACTACGTGCCCCACAATCCAGAGATTTGAACCAGAAACAGTTCACTTATAGCAACAGTGGCAACTGAAGTGTTAGATACCATCAGCTTAAGAGTCACAGGTGCATGATGTTCACTTGTCTCTGTAGATTACAGATATCAAGACCTATTACATGAAAGTTTTGAAAGGAAAACATTGAGCCAGAAATACTCTCAATAATTGTCTGCATTCTAAAAGTTTACTGTAACAACACAAATTTATGAATATTTAATGCAGTTTTTTATATTCTGCCTTTCCATGACAATAATTACAATAATTTCAAAGCAAACTGTGTAAACATACAATACCAAATATGTAAACAAACCACTTATGCATATGCACATATAAAAATATGAGAGTTTAAAAACATAAACAGTTAAAGAAGCCAATATTTGGTTAAAATATCTACGTCTGTGTTTCCCACAGTGAAATTCAATATAAATTTTAATCAGCAGTTCGATAGTGGAATTGCTGCTTTTTTTTAAATGATTATGAAGACAACAGTTAATGTTTGTTGACAGAAGCGATACTTTATGCGCTTCTCTTTGTAATTACTTGGATATCCTTGATAATTGCCCAAGAGGGGCCGAAACATGTAGAAGGTAAGTTATAAACCATTAGGGGTTTCTCTCTAACATTTCGTTGATTTCTGTTATTTACTTAAGACATGCATAGCAATATGCAACGCGAAATTACATACATAACCTCAATGAGTCCTCCAGTAGAATGTGTTTATAAGAAGTTTCGTGATTGTCCGTTATTCAGTTCAGAAGTTGAAATGATGGCACGGACACATAGAGACACATGGCGTGATCGTCTAATCAACCTGTTTTTAGGTGCATGCGCAGCTGGCGGAAAGCCTATTCAACATGACTCTGTAGATCCATCCTTTTTCCATCCGCACAAATATATAAAATCCAGAACCGATGGATGGTTTTCATGAAATGTGGTATCGGAAAATCTTAAGAAAAAATTGTCGAGCCATTTAAATCTTCGTTGCTATTGGATAATTTTAGTAACCACTTTACATAAAGACCTATATGCGTTTCTGGGCGCATGTGGGTTCGAATAACTGCTCTGTGCATGCACGATAACTATCTCATTTTCTGTATCCATAAGCAAACGAGGAAAATAAAAGCAAATTTTGCATTAAGTAATTCCGCGTGCCAGACACAAAATTTTGGTCTCGAGATGGTTTGCATTTTCTTTGTATTCTAGCAACAGCTATGCAATAGAGTGTAGCAGAAACTGCATATCGAATGTAGCGCAGTTCCTAGGATAGGAAAAGACACACGCTGTTCAAGAGTACCTGAGCTGTAAACGATCTAACGCACTATAATATATGTATATAGCCAGTGCCTGTATTTACTTATTTGTTCCCTGTTTAGACAGTAAAGGTGGTTAATAAGATAATATAGCCTATAAATATAAAGTTCCTAATTTTAAAGAAAACGCATTCATTAAATGGTCATCCCGTACAGTATAGGAACCGAAATTTCTTTACGTTCTATCTGCATCTGCGGGTTATATTAACCTGCAGATGGCCAATAAAAGTCGAAAAGTCCTGCTAAGAGATTACCTGTTTTTGATTATCAGTGATATTTTTCAGTCCATGTAGGCACGCAACGGGATGTCCCTCATTAAGTAGCAATTGCTGTATATTATGAACATTATGCGAAACACGTAACAGATGGTCAAAACGTCAAAAGATTACAATATGGTAACCGATGTTATTTTAAGACATCACATCAAAACTTTGGACCATTCTGCAGTCTCGGTCTCTCTTCTGACATCTCTTTTGGACACTTCAGGCTCGAATCTTGTCACGGAAGTACGACACTAAAGTATTTGTTACCTACACATTTCCCAAGCATATTAATGCTTCCTGAAAACAATCGGAGAATCTAATATTACCTATGTCTTGTACTTTTCCATACCGCCGTCGCAAATACGGCATAGTGCCTTAACCTTTAGACGCTTAACGTCAACTATAGTTGACGTAACGCACCGATAAACTCCAAAGTTGCATTTTATATATTTATTCAACAAATATAGGTACAGAGTATTTTAAACATGGTATATACTGTCCGTTTTTTCTCTTCAAAATGCAGTTTGTTTCATAATTCTAACTTATTTTGTTCCTGTATTAATCACATTTTGTATACAGAATGTGCTAAAATTTAAAAAATAATTCCGGCGCCAAGAGGTTAAAATGCTTTATACTTTCATTTATCCGATTCAGATTCCATAATATCGTTATAAGAAATTTAATTGCTTAAGGTATCACAACACGGAGCCTGGATTGTGTAATCAGTATAGTGACTAGGCTACGAGCCGGAAGACCGAGGAACTCTGGTTCGGTTCCCGGGAGGATAAAAGATTCTTCCTTTCTTCGTATAGTCCGGGCCCGCTCTCAGACCCAAACAGCTTCCTATTCATTTGTTACCAGATGCTCCCTTTCCTCGGGGGTAAGGCAACCGGATCGTTAAGCTGACTGCTCACCTCTAGTACCGATGTCAGTAGTAAGTGGAGCTATTTCCCCACTCCCCCCACGTGCCTCGCGGCGTGCACAGAAATAGATTAACTTTTGTATATGATTACCATGACAAAATTACCAAATTTTATATTCGTGGTTCCGTGTATCGTAATACTAGGTTGAAAAAATCCAATGAGACGCAACAGTACGCAGATATTTATTTACTGCTAAATTACTCTACATGTTTCGGGCGTACATCGCGCATACTGTTGCATCTCGTTGGATTTCTTTAACCTAAAATTACCAAAAGGTATTGTGTTAATGGCAGCAAAAATAGCACGACCTGTGGCATGACCGTTACTGAAATAGATACCAAGTGCACTTTTTCATAAACAAAAACAAGCTGAATTCAGGTAGGGGCGTATCTAAATATATCGCATCACATAATATGAGGGCTAGAAATGTTAATTCTATGTAAATGAGGTCACAACGACGCTGCAAGTGTGGTGTTTTATGACACTTATTATACAGTGCTATGAAGCAGCTTATATTTCCTAGCAAATACACCTCGTATATGCAAGCAAGCTTGTACTTTTGCAAAGTTATTGAATGTTTGAGCTATACAGCATTATCTCATTTCATACAAGCAGAATGATAGTTGAGTGATAAAACAGAGAGGACTGGAAGAAAGCGGCTGTGAAAAAACGGAGATGCTCTCCTTTGCCTATAGTGACAAATGAAAGCCAAGGAAAACCTCAGTCTGTGCATGCCATGACCCGTCCTAGACTGTAGTCTTGCACACCCGCAAAGACAAGCCGAACTAGCCCCGTTACACCAACTCGTTCGGTGGAAAACTAACACAGATTCATGTCTTTTATATATGATGCTGTGTTGTAGGGCGAATGGTTCCCGACGTTTCGAAGGAACCCAGATCCTTCACCTTACAATTCAAAATGCCTAAGAATGAGAAACACGATGAAGCTGAAGGCAGAAACAAGTCATTAAGAACGCCCAGCATCACAAGAACTTGAATGTTCAGTAGTGGTTGAGGGGCTCTGCAAGGTTAGTGAGGTGAGTATTGACGAAACCATTGAAGACTGCCTCAGTTCATATTTCAGTGTCATAATGGAGGAACGGGGAGATAGTCTCTGTAACAGAACTGTATGAATATCGAATATGGACTGTATTATTTTGAAAAAAAATGATGATAATAAGCTACAGACCACGATATATTCCAACGTTATCCCTTATAATTTGATAGTACTTTGTTTGCCATTTGTGGTATTCCACCTCAGCAAGTGATACAGTATTAATTGACCTAGCATATAAATTCACAGTGGACAACACCTCAATGTATGTTGGTTCTATAGAGAGAACGTTTTAGCACAGTACATAAACAGTGAAGTTTTCCCTGTCCACGCCAGAAAGGTATAAAAAGGGAGTAGAGGTAGAACTATGCTAATTCTTACTGGTCTCGAAGTAAATAGAGGTGAATGGTTAAATTTACACGCCAGGCACTTTGAACCTCCGAAACCCATGGAACACCAGGCTAGGTGAGACCCAGGGCCCGTCTGTACGTTGTGGAAAAAATAAGAATCTCTTACACTTAACGGAATTCGAACCCAGGACCGTCTAGCCCATAACCTTGTTGATATACCGTCTACGCTAACCCGGTCCACTTTGGCACAATCCATAGTTCGAGAAATAATTTACCTGGACCTTTTTTTAAATATGGCGTTTACATTCTCTATTGAGTAGAAGGTTTCTGCTCAATACACAGCGTAGACACAAAACACTACCAGGACTCTACCCATATTTGGTTTTCGAGGTGGTCCCTGTACGAATGCTAATCATCTGAAGATCGTAGTACCCCCAGCCAGAGACTACATAGAGCTCGAAGACATTATCTCTGCTATTGTTTTAACATTTTGACATTTCATGAGCGGTTTCTTCTGTGTTTCAATTGAAATTTTAATACTGTACAAGTGTGTGCTGGTGCATACAATGGGCCATTTCGAAAGCACTGCTTTAACCATTGTGAAGACTCCCTAACGATGGCACACATGGAGGGCCGAAATATGTAGAAGGAGATTTTATGGCTCTGTTGTATATATATTCCAGTGCATGTAAGGTTTGTTTTATCAGGTGATTGCCTGGGCCTTTTCTAAACAGTCCATTCTCACCCACTACAGGGCGCAGCAGCGGTGGTGGGAAAGTTTGCATGTAAAACGTCATGATATGCCCTTTACTCAGTGCTGGGCCACGTTCAGACGCCAGTCTGCTTTGGTTGTTTCCTGAACGCGTCATGAAGGCACGTACTGTGTTGGTGTTAGCGTGTGTCTGGATCATGTCGTCCGCACAACAAAATGTGACGACTGAACAATCAAGTAAGTACTGACAGAGGCGCTTTCTTCAACTGCCATCTTGTCAAGCAAAAGGCACAGTTAGTTTTACAGCAATTCGATACAGTGATTCAAAATGTCCATTATACGTGTAAAAACCGGTAAACAAACATGAAGATTTCTGATTGGTCCTTATTTTGTTTAACGGCAAACTTGTTCAATTACAAAGGTTATATAATGACAAACGGAAGAGCGATTGCCATAGATGAATTGAGAATTACGTAAAAGAAACTGGGTTTCTAAGATTTTAAGGTACTAAAGTTAAACCTCACCCCATGACATGCCACAGGAGGCACGGAGAGGGAGGAGAGGTATGACTCTACTCATTTTTAACCTCGGCGCTAGAAGGGGATGGGTAGCTAACACCACGCCTCGGCCGCTTTACCTCCGGGAAATAGCCCTGGTACCAACAGTACAGTAGGCTAGGTGAGCTCCCAGGGCCGGTCTGAGTAAGTTCGAAGAGAAAATCCCTCACCTCCACGAGATTTCGAAACCCGGACAATAAAGCCGTTGACAATTCGCTACACCGACTGTGCTAACCCGGCCTCGATTTTAAGGGACAATCAGAGTATGTTTTTGGAGGACCTGAGCGGAAAGCACAATGAGTCTGTGTTATACCAGGTAACGCACTGGGCGACCGAGGAAGAGTTGTTCAACTGCCGGCAGGTGCAAGAGATTCCTCTTCCACATAAAAGTTCACACTGACCCTGCCGTCCATCTAGCCTCATATTTAATGGAAACCGACAGCTCATACCCCTGGCATAAAGCAGTCGGAGCGTGAAATTGACCACTCACAGGTTAAAAAAGACCGGAAATATGCCTCCAACCCCCCCCCCCTCAATATGTTTCAAAGGGAGAAATTTACAACGAAATGTAGCAGAATAAATGCACTGATTATTTTACGTAGCAACTGACAGCACTGGCTACTTGCTAAAGGTCGGAACAAGTGACTACATCAATCGATCAGATGTCCTTGGTTGTAAGTCTGTTTTTGGCTTCTGTAATTATTTTATCGTCTTAGAGTTTATTTTCTCAAAAACAAAAGTTATAAATTTTTATTTAGAGAAGAAACACTGAATTTTTTTAGTAAGACTGCTATGACATGCAAGTTGGCCGTAAGTCTTTTGGCGAGGAAGCAAAGCGTATTGTACAAATGTTAGAGAAAACTCACCGACAGGAAGACGTGTGGCAACTTCAAGAAACTGAACTGACTGGGCGGATTTGAAGCCAAAGGAAATTTGTTTCAGAATGGTACCGAAAAAAAAATTGGTTTTACGACTAATTAAAATTGTTCATACGCATATACTATGAATTTCTTTTCAGTACTTCGAAATTCCATTTACAGAATGTCTTTAATTTTTAGGTCATCACCACGTGAATCGTGGAATGTTATAAACATAAACGCGTAAAGGCATTTTATAATGTATTATTACGGATCTTTGTTAATGCTAAATTAAATAACAAAATATTGGTACCTGTCTTAATATTTCATTACATTTTTATTCTGGTCATCAACATATCGAGCATTTTGGCACACCTAACATCTTTGTGTCTCTGTCTGTTTCAGACGTCGTAACACAAACACAAAGAACAATGCTGGGTAAGTGAATACGCTTGAAATATAACTCCGTAATTGGACAGGGGGGAATTACTTAGAAAGACGGAATACAAATATGATTTGAATTTCGTTATTCAGGGTTGGTTCTTATCTTTTCATAGCACACAGACAGATTCAAATAAATTCTGCTCACTACAGTATAAACCTTCAAAATAGCAATCATAATACATGAGCCCAACGCAGCAGAGTCCCTCCTTAAGAAACTACAAGCTTTCAGTTATTTAAAGAGTTCCCCACCGCCCCAGTCTAAATATTTCTCCTCAGCTCTATTACTTTAATCGCAACAGTCAAAATGAAAGCTATCCATAACCATTGGCAATACAATTCAAATCCTTACACCTATTCTTTAACACCAATTTAAATGTTATCATTCCATCACGCCCAACCAGCGGCCCACGGCCATATTTGTAAATTATACTGTACTGTAAATACTGCAAAATAATTTTGGTTAGGTACACAACTTACTGTGCCGGTCTCAGTGGCCGCGCGGTCTAAGGCGTAGGTCTGCGGCCGTTCGCCTGCTGAGATCGTGGGTTCGGATCCCACCGGGGGCATGGATGTTTGTCTGTTGTGAGTGTTGTGTGTTGTAAGTTGCTTATCACTCGTCCAGATGAGTCCTACCGACTGTGTAGCGTCGTTGTGTGTGATCTAGAAACTTCAATAACGAGGAGGTCATGGCCCGCATTGGGCCGCAGCGCCACAGAAAAAAAAATACAACTTACTGTAAGTTTTACATGTAAGGCCCGCTAATCCCAAAGTTACGGCTGTAAAACTTTATCAAAAGAAAAGCCTATACACCCCTGATTCAAGTTAACGATTTTCTATGGGTATTTTCTCTTCACCTCCTCACGAAAATTATAGCCTAATATAAAATTGACGTAGGGCTATATTCTATCGATGCTGAGAGCAAGTCGCTACATATCTCGATGTTTCCGTACATATCTGCAACAGAACTTTCTTCTCCAGTAATTCAGAAGTTCCATAAAATTCTTGTTATATTGAAGTTAAGAGATATTTGAACAAAAAGAACAGAAATGGAAAACAGCTCCAACATCCCTTCCTTACTTAAATGTAACGATTTCCAATATTACCCTTCATTCTACGATTTTGATTTCCAGGTGACTTATTCTCTTCATATATTCCAGCAGAACATTCAAGTCACTTAAATATCAACTCGTATTGACGCATTGCGGCCCAATATACAGTTTTAAATAATATTCCTAAAGTGAAGAGCTACAGGTAACTAGGCTTTAATTTTGCCTCGTCAACAGAATGAGTCACAATCACTCCATAAACACGACTAATAAATTCTTCTAAACTGCTGCAAAATTCAAATATTTGGGGAAAACAATAACGAAAAAATTGAACGCAGAAAAACAGTAAGATTAGATTAAATTCGTGGGGTGTTTGCTAAGATTTGGCTCTATATCTTCGGTGTACCTCTGCGTCAAATACAAATATAAGACCGTATAGGACTAGGTATAATATTTTCGTCATAAAACGTGGAACTTTTTCGCTCACGTAAGCAGAACAGCGGTTGAGAGTGTTTCAAAACAGGGCACTGAGGAAAATATTTCGACGTAAGACTGAAGAATTAAGAAAAGGCTGGAGAAACTGCATGACAAGGAGCTTAATGATTTGCACTCCTCGCCAAATAATAGTAGGAGGATCAAACTAAAGGGATAGAGTTGTGTGGGGCTTGTAGCCTGCAAGGGATTTTGGTTGAAAGCTGGATGGAAATAGCCCAATTACAAGACCTAGACGTCCCATGGGAAGGATTCATCTGGCTCAGGAAAAGGGCAAATTGTGGGCCCTTGCTAACAATGTAACAAACATTCGGGTTCCACAAAATGTGGGGAAATTCTTGACTAACTGAGGAACTATTAGCTTTGCAAGAAGGATTTTGTTCCACGGATTTGGTTGGCTGGATGGTTGGTTAGTTAGTAGTTACTTACATGATTGTTTACTTACTCCTCAAGCTCTTACTGTGATATTACCGTCTGCTAAGTTCACGTGGTTGTCTTCTACAGATTGAATCAAACACAGTGTTCCGTAAGGACACAGTTCGTTTGTTTTAAGCTGCTGGCTATTACCTACATGCAGCACTGCTGTACAAGTATCGTACATGAACGACGTGTCCCCTGCAGTTCAAAGTAAGCTATCGGACTGAGAAATTAGCTGGAATCTGCGAGCAAGCTGCATTCCAATGACTGGTATACTTCTTTTGCATTTAGGGAGATAAGGCTGGAATCTTGACCTGGAGACAGACCATTCTAACCTATTCTGCCCAGTACAATCTTAAAATACTGATCAACTGCTACGTTTTTAACAACTTCCTGCTGCAGCACTTAATGAAATGAAATGATCATAAATAATAGGGTATGTGGGTTTGGAAGGTGGTAGTCGTGTTCTATTTAAATATGGTTTGCTGCTTTGGAGAAAAAGAGGTAACCCACGTAAACGTCACTTAGTACAGTAAACAGACTTTTCCTGTTAATAATCCCACCACTCTGTTATATCCCCACCACTCCTGTTTTCACCGTGGCCAGATTTCATTAGGTTTGTCATGTGAGTTGAATTATCTTGTCATACAAAACACTACTTCAAAGTTATGTTAGTATGGTTTAAGTTACATTGGATTAAGTCAGGTTAGGTTACGTTAGGTTACGTTCTGTTTGGTAAAGTGAGTCACAATTACTGAGACATTTCATGACATTCTGTAGTCAGAAGAGTAGTGATAGGGTTACAATAAGACAGATTCCGGTAACCTGACCAAGATTGAAGTCAAGTAACTCTAGACAGAATTCTACAAGAACTGATCAGTGAAATGTGATAACTGGCAGCAGTCATGACCCTAGGCCTTCCGACCGTGACTACACGCCTCCCTCTCACGTACTGAACATTCTGCGAAACCTTCTTGGAAAGATCAATATTGCCTGACTGACTTTATCCCTTTGAGATGAATAATAAGTAATTTAGTTCAAGAATAGTCTCAGAACAGTTTTAGAACAGCTATTTATATGTTCCTACAATTTCATATCGTGAACCTCTCCTTGCTAAGCCGTAGAAAGCCACAGTTGCTACGAAGCTTTACGACATTCGCGTGCAAGTTTGAATCAACTGCGTTGAGACTAACCAATACGTCAGAACTGTTCTCCAGAAGACTGGCACGCTAGTGTATTGGCATAAGAGTGAAGTTTTACGATATTCAATTGATACGCCTGCATGTCTTGAGCTGCAATAAAGAGGTCTGAGGTTCATAAATCCAAGTCACAATAGTGGCTTACACGTTTAGTTTGCATACTCCATAACACTGCCAAATAAGTGCAGCATTCACCATTTTAATACAGAGTGCCATCTAAATTACTTATATTGTGAAAAGCCAACTCTTAACTCGCAAAGGAGAGAATCCTTCTTCATTATTTAAATCAAGCAGGTAATTATGTTTGCTCCGAGAATCAGGCACAACACATGACTAAGACGGACGTGTAAGCAAAATTCAATTTTTAAATGTCACACAGGTTGGTATGTACAGTTAGCACTAGCATTTCAACAGCTAAGGATTACAACTGCAACGCGTAGGAACAGGCTGCAGATTTTGTCACGAAATGTATATTAACACTCAGCGTCTTTGTCACCTAACTTACATCTAAGCACTTACTAGAGAATACAGAGGGAATTTAATATTATCTATTTTCCATACAGTAAGGTAATTCTACAGCGGTTATTCCAACAATAGGAAAATTGGAAAACAGTTCCATACAAAGTTATTCAATCATACAGCAAGCCTTCTACATGTTTCGGCCTTCTTAGGCCATATTCAGGTAGGTATTCGACCAAGATACACACAGCAGTGGCAAATTATTATGTCACAGATGTGCAACTGTAGAGTAACAACAGATGTTAAAATTGTATAAAAATGATTAAAAAGTGTCCATCCGTCAATGGTGACATAAACCACAGAAGACGCAGAGACATATCCCTGGAAACGAAGATGGCTTTCTACGATAGATGTTGGCGTTTACATTACAAATATTACGATAGACTTACATGCGATTTGCACTACATATTTTAATAATTTTTATACAATTTTAACATATTTTTTGATTCTACAATCGCCAATCGCACATCTGTTACATAATTAGCTAATGGTGCGTATTTCTTTGTCGAATACCTTCCTGAAGATGCCCGAGAAAGTCGAACTGTGTAGGAGGTTTACTGTATGATTGTGTACTTCTGTATCTAAACCTTCTGCAGTTGTTGGAATAAACATCGTAGAATTACAGACAGAATTGTTTTAGTTGTTATAATACCTGACCGCCTCTGTGGTCTAGTGGTCAGAGTTTCTGGCTACTGATACAGAGGTCCCGGGTTCGATCCCCGGCGCTACCAGATTTTCTGAGTAGTAGTGGGTCTGGAACGGGGTCCACTCAGCC
>Ga0123353_10013211_pt1 | contig 11811 bp, 6 predicted proteins | sample TergutLab28metaG_3_FD_92763 | JGI IMG/M metagenome (GOLD analysis project Ga0123353, IMG submission 92763) | Labiotermes labralis P3 segment gut microbial communities from Petit-Saut dam, French Guiana - Lab288 P3 | ecosystem: Host-associated > Arthropoda: Insects > Digestive system > Gut ... | reverse complement strand
CCCCATGCCCCCCCCCCCCCCTCAAATCTTAACCTCCTTGATATGATCACACTAATATTTGGCGAGGAGTATAAGTCACATAGCCCCTCATTATTAGATTTTCTGCAGCCTCTTGTTTGTTCCTCCCCTTAGGGCTGAAGATCTTTCTCAGCAACCTCAACCTATGTTCTTCCTTTATGTGAGATACAAAGTTTTACACCCATACATAACAGGCAAATTTATACCACAGACTTTCTACATTTTTAAACTTTCTATTCTTAAATTCTATACCTGTCAGAATGACTGCATGCCACACAACAAAATCTGCAGATACACATGCAACACACCATCATAGGTCCGAATCCGAGGGCTCCAAAAGGTAAGACTCCATAAAATTCTTAAGTCTTCATGCAAGTCCATCTATGGAAATGAGTTGTTCCATGTGGATGGACAGACACGCATAATGAAGCTAAAAGTTACTTTTCACAACTTCAGGAACATACCTAAGAAGTGCACTGCAACTAACCAGTTTGTGAAAAACATCACCTAATTTATTCATTCTGTAGGCTTTCTTACAACACATCCTTAGTCTCTTCCAAAGCAAGTTCTGCACAGAGTGTGACCTAGTGTTTCCTCTTTCAATTTAAAGTATCCTCTCTTTTTCCTTAAAGTCATCCCATCACTTCTTTCCTTCCCTCTACGCTTCCTTCAATAACGTGTCTTAGAAGGCAGTTCCTACACAAGATGTGACCAATCCATTTAGCGTTCATTCTGTTTGTTGTCTCGAGGATATTCCTCTCCTCCTCTTAATACTTCTTCCTTTCTCACACAATCTGTCTCATCTAAATATGCCAAAATAATCTGCCCATGTATGTAGCCAGACAGAATAAGTATGCTACTTGATACACAAGACAGTTCCATTAGATTGTGAAATATAAATTACTGACATCAGTTATCATACGACATGAAACACACATATTTAACTCGCAAGGAGAAGTACACCACCAATGAAGGAAAATAAATTGAGACCCACAGATAAAAACACATCAATTAATTGTTTTAAGCAAGTTTCTCTTGCTTGCAGCAGAATATTAAATAAACAGTTACTCTTCGGTGTTACTTATGAAACATGTTTAAAGAAATAAGAGTGGTTGCTATGGATGATGACAGCCTAACCCTTCATTTTGCAACCGACTGCAATAATGAAGATATACAAATAGGTACAGATTTGTAACACTGCCCATGAAGAGGTGACAATAAAACAAATTCAGTAGATTTTACTGAAGCACACACATATTTTAACTATATTATTCTCTTGATGCAGCATTAATATCTGTGGATGAGGGGACTTGCTGTCCATCAGAATTTCTTCACAGATACCACAACGATGTGTCCACCGCCTTCATACTCATTACAAAGTACTTTCTAAGGAATACAAGTGTTTGACCTTTGAAGCCAGGATAAAAGGAAACCCAGTTTATTTGATAAAGAACAATGTGGGGTTGGTACAGTTTTTCTACTTCTCGAGTTCTCACGATAAAAGAATCAGAATAGAGTGACAGCTAACATTTACATCCTGGCCATGTAGAGGAGGGACTTGTGTACGTGTTGCAGGGAGTTATATCATGCTGACTGACAACTAACAATCCAGAGCTCACTTTCAAGACATGATGTTGGATACTTTATTTCACAGTATGAAACAGACATGATTAATAATTAACTTCAGTTCAGATATATTCTGCTACTTAATTTCACCGACTGAAAGCGAATCGTTTACTGTCATCTTGGCCTAGAACTGAACATGTCTGTTTCCAAGGTAACATCTCACTTGTGACATCTGAAACAAAGGTAACAAAAATACATTCCTTACTATTCTATAAACTGGACCTTGTTCACCGTACTGTCCAAATATCTTACACAACTCTTGTTTTATAGTTTGTATGTACTGACAGACAATTCTGATTTTCAAAGAATATTCATTACAATTCATCACTATACATACTTCTTGTTCCCAAACTGTATGAACCAGTACCAAACTTCGGCATCATCTGAAAACTATACTGGAGACCAAATTGCTGTACAGCATTTGAAATAGGCAGCCAGCTGCATTTAACAGAACTTTCTACAGTTTTAACTATTTCATTGATCAAATATCATTGATTCACAGTGCCTACAAACATTTCATTTATAGTGTATTTTAGTCTGACATATTCTTTATACTATTAATAATAATAATAATAATAAAGTTTTGGTGCAGGTGACTTTACAGAATTGGTCTTGAAGCTTCTTCAAATTAACTGGCAACAATTATACTATCACCTTAAATTAAGTGTTCATATTTGACACCTTAACAAACACAACACTTGGAAGAGTGAGGCAGTTTTTGTAATTTTGAATTCACAGAGGCAAACTGATTTACCTTGTTTATCTTCTGTGTGAAAAACCAGAAACCGAAGAAAATTTCTAATTCCCTGTGGGCAAAGCGAAGACACGCAATTTGTGCGACGTATTGTAATACTAAGCATGAAACATGAACATATCCTCCAATAATTGCTGTCTTTTACCTCCATCATTTTTGAAGCAGTACATATATGGCTTTCAATCTTTACACAAAGAAACATCAAACACTGATCAATCAATAACTTTCAGCACACCTTTCTTCCTACACAACACAATGACTCTTAACTTATATTTGGGTAAGACTGGAAATACAAACTGGGACTATAACCGAGTATGAATTTCTGATGGCACCGAATGTAATGTCAGTGGCACAATTGTTAAACATTATGTGGTAGAGCAGTCACCTTCCTTACCACCAAGTCTGTCAGTCTGGTAACCTAGTGTTGAAACAGGACACAGATATCATTCACAGCAGCAAGCATGGCATTGGAACAATGGACATAAATTAAAACTTGTCTTGGTTTCAGTATGCCGAAGTTTTCTTGTAAGGTTTGTCAGCTACAGAACCATCTTACTGCCTTCCAAACATACAGTTTTCAACTGATAAGAAAAATAAAAGCACATATTTCCTGCCTTGTGACACTTGTTTTTCATAATTCACTGAATTCTATATGAACTTTATTCAAATCATAAATTATGGTCAACTGAAATATTACCTACTTGCTCTACGTATATTCTGAGTTTCATTCCACTTTACAAACAATAATGCAATGTGATACAAATCAATGGAAAATTACCTACTTTGATCCTTGAAGAAGACACCTAATTGAATAGCTTCCTGGATGGATATGCAATTACTGTAACAATTTCTCACATTCTGATGATACTGAAATCACATTCCCAGAGAAAATGATTGCATTTAACAGGCTGTGCCAGTAGCTGTATGGTACTGCAAGTACCCGTGTGTTAATTCTGAATGCAAGCATACAGAAAATCCAAGAATGCTTAAGATTTTTGTCATTCACTTGAAATACTGCAAGAACACACACTGATAAGAAGGACAGAAACAGGCATACTGAGTGCAGTACATGAACCTTCTTGATTATAAACATTGCTGAGCATTGCAAATTGTTTGAAGGCGCATATGACAAGACAGTTCAAGCTTTTAACATAGGGAATTTGGGGTTTTAAATCTCTCATTACTACTGGCAATAACTGGTGGAAATGGAGGACTTTAAATCTTGCAGTCCTATTGGCCATCAGCCACATTTTAACTCAATGTAATAATTTTAGTACTGAAAAAATTACATGTACCCTCTTGTTGTAATGAAATGCACAACCAAGAAATGTTAACATAACGTCATACTTTTCTCATATACTAGATAAAACATGTCTCTGATCCACCAAAAGCTTTGCATTAACACAATTTTGAGATAGTTCTTTACAAAGAAACACATTACGTTCCTCTAGTTCACTTCTTCACCTCAAGACTTTTTCATTTTTATTTCAAATGGTTATTTACAAGCTTTAAATTTAATAAATGAAAACAATTTATACATTTATAAACATTTCTTAGGTAAGTTTCAACTGACCATGATGGTTGTTTGTTGCAGAAATGTTTGTTATGTGCATGCACACATTGCTATATTCTTCATATCACAAATTTATTCAATTAATCCATGCATACCAACACAACAATGTTTATATCCACTAAATGTAAATACAAACATTGCATTACACACCATTACAGCAAATTCCCACTAACTAAAGTGTTTATGTGTATTTAGAAAATAAAAATCCAATTTTTACATACAATGTAAATTAAATAAGCACAGTAGGGTCTCATTTTGCGACAGTTCGTTTTACGACGATTCATTTTTATGACCATTGTCAATTCGGACCGAGCACTCCCGACTTGTGGTGCATTACTGTTGCAACTCGTGTCCTTTCTCTATGCACGTGTGCTTCTAGCTCTTTTCTGGTGTGCACGTGTTTCTTCTTTTACTGTTTTAGTGGAGTTCTTTTAAGTTGGCTGTGATTTTTCCACCCATGGCATCCATCAAAAAGACAGAAAAGAATAAAAAAAATCAAAACAGCTGACGTTAAATTCCTTCTTGATGTCTTCTGAACCACGGCCCGGGCCTTCTTCAACAAAATTAAAAGTAATTTGATTTATTCTTTCAATTATCTGTGTAATTTTCTATATACCTAATTCATTAAATTAAAACTGTATGTCATAATGTAAAGAAATATTGTAAATTATAAAATTATTTGCCTACTTTGTTTGGCCCAAGAACCTATCTCAATTTAAACCATTTAAATAGTACTCATTTTATGAAAATTTGATTTACAACCAAATATTCAAGAACATAACCCCATCATAAAACGAGACCCTACTGTATTTTTTTTACATGAATGTTAATGAGGCAAAAACCCTTTTGTCAGAAAGTATACTTCCCTGTTGAAAATTTCCAAAATAATCCTCTCATTTCTTCTGCAAACAACCTGTGACCATGACAACTATGGTGAGCACACTGCTACACCCAGCGACCAGTTAAACTCCACTCCCATCCCAACAGCACTTTGGTAGCAAAAACCAGGGAATTAACAATCAGCAGTACCAATCAAAAATAAGCAAGGTAAGGCAGATTTCATCTTAGATTCATATGGTAAGTGTTCACTTGCAGATTTTGGTACACATGTAAATTCCAGTTTTCTGCAGCAAAATGTGCTATACTAAAATGTATGATAAGTGGAAATAAATTACACCACATGACTTGTGAGATCTAACACACAAATTCTTAAAAATGAAACTGTACGAGAATTTAAATAATTATGTGGATATGATGCCATCAAAAATTACAAATTTTGTAAGTTTCAAATCAAGGAATAAAATCAATTAACTCAAAAGTAACCACTCATACAGAGTACACCTACTTTATCGTACAAAGACTGCGTAAGACTGTGAAAACAACGAGACAGATTCCATAATGCTTTGCCAAAATTCCACTCACTTTTCTACAGCCTAAACTAATAAACTCCATTACTTCTTCTTCAAACAGCAATTAGAATTAAACCTGTTCCAGGCCTGTACTATACAGCATACAGCCAGCTACCACATTCTTGATAATAATTGCTTATCACCTTTCATGACAAGTGTATAAAATAGCTAAAGTTCCACATACACTTCCACAAACAATAAAACATACACACATTACTGCTGCAGGTCAGCTTTGCAGCACATCCATGTATGTGCCAGCTAGAATATTTGCACTGATATGACATACACTTGGTCCAGGAACAATTAGTTATCACGTCCAATGAACATTTGGTCAACTTCGACTGTGTGTGTGTGTGTGTGTGGATACATCACATCGCTAAAAGGAGTTTACTGCAGTTGCTATCAAGTAGGCTAGCCCCTTTTATATCAGTTGCACAATCATTCCAAAACAATGAATTTTATTCAACAATACAATATAACATTTTGTAAACCAACTTTTAAGTGTTTTCACAAGCACATACAAGACTGGGATCACAGAAAGACATCTCATGGATACTTCTCTATACTCCCATCATATAATCATTGTGACTACATATCTGTAATAATAAATGTGTGATAATCATCACCAAACAGAAGTTCTCTGGGCTGGCTAACAAAGGCTGGAGGGGAATAAAAGAGCAGGGAGTTGGGGTGAAGCCGGGCCAGATTTATGTATAAGTTAGACATGCTACAGATTAGGGCCTCACATTAAAAGGGGACTATGTGAGGCTGCTTCACTAAAAGAAAAAAAAAACTGAAAGCACATGTAAGTAACAAAAATTATGATACAAAAAAAATAGTCAAAAGATGTGTATGTAATTTAGCATTTTACATGTACCCTTCCACATGTATAAAAAACTCATAAATCTAAAATTTATCAGAGTGGGAGGAAGCCTTTTAAACATTACAGCTTATAGGCCACAACACATTTAAATCCAGCCCTGGGGTGAGGCATCAAGTGCCATCATCTACATCATCCATGGGAGTTCTTCCTGCACCCTCTGTATACTAAATAATATATTTAGAGGTACAGTCAGAATCAATTTACATTGATCATTTTACAACATATGTACACTTGTACAGCACACATCACAGTCACATAATTCACCCTCACCATTAAAGATAAAAATTCAAACTTTCCAAGCAAAACATGCTTAAAAAATACCAAATTAATCCACTGCAATTTCAGTCTTATTTGAAACATTTTGAGAGACAAAATAAAAAAAAGTTACTGAAAACACAGACTGGTGCATACACCCAGGCCTATCTACTGCCGAGCCCAACATCTGAACGGAGGTAACATAAAGGACGATCAACTATCAAGGTGTCGCCCACTCCATACTTGAAATAAACGGCACTTCAAGCAGAGTGAACATTGCAAAATAAACACATACAGCATATGTACAGGCAGCAACAAGCAATAACGCAGTTTATTGTGTAATTTTATTAAACATCACGTATTTTTTAAACCTGAAAAAATTTTTAGAACATAAAATTAAAAAACTGCAAAGATGATAATACAAAGGTACCTTAATATGTTCAAATACGGAGCACAGTCAAGCTGAACTACATTACATCTGTACCCTGGGTGCAACACACCAGCAACATCTCAATTTTGCACATATTGTTACATATGAGTCAATCTACAGCATTCATTCACTCTGTGACCTCAAAGTCGCCTAAGATTCATCCTACCAATTTCACGTTCACTGCACTCACACAAACATCATACCATTACCAACTCCTGTACAAACAAGATGGTAGAAAGGAAAGCTGTAATTTAATTCTGTTCTTGTTTTTGTGTTAGCCTAAATGTGAACTATTTAAGTCACTTTCACATGGCCATTTTGTTACAGCTGTTAATAAACGTTCAGGATTCATGAAGCAATATATTTGTTGCACTGTGAATGTCATTATTTGCACTGCGCAAGGCACTTAGCACTCGCGCACGTTCAAATCCCATCTCCATTAATGTCTGCACCTGCTCCTCTGATGGCTGTACGTTGCTTTCTAGAATGGATATAAAAATGCTATCAATTACTTTATCTCTTTTCTAATGGAAAAACAAAGAGATGGAGTCAAGATGACTATTTCCTGGGATACATATCCACATTTTGGTGTGGGGAACCAGCCGCCTCCACTTCTGTCTTGAAGACGGAGGCAGGTAGTTCCTCAAAAATGCTGGTAAATGCCTACCAGGTCACAAGCTGTTAAAACCCCCCCCCCCCCCCAAATAAAAAACTACATATCTTTACTGATTTAAAAGCCTCAAATTCTGAGCATATTTTGGATAATATTTGATAATGCTTTAAACATCTCTCAATTCCCCCACCACAACATGAGTAACAGGAATACAATATGAAAAACCAAATGAACAATACTAATACATAATCATGACATGAGATTTGAGGTTTTCATAGTGGTGAGGACTCACAGACTGAGATCTTTAGGTAACAACTGCCTGTGCGGTCTGACAAGTGATTACCAACATCCCTGTGGAACATACTATCTGCATCTCCACCTTCTAAAGACAGGAGTAGAAAGTTCCCCTAGAACATCAAAATCCACAAGACCAAAACAGAGTAACTGTTGGTGTAACAAGTTCATCTCTCATTACTGAAATACCAAAAAATACAATTACTTAGAAAATGTCCTACCTTCTGTATCTACAGCATTATGCCTCCTGTTTCGCAGGAAACCTCCAAAGATTGTTCCATTCTCATTAGGCCAATAGTTCTCAGGACCCACCAAAGTTTCAGCAAAGCCCTGTCCCTGCTGTGTAAACATTAATGGATTTTTAGTGCTCAGTACAAAGAAGGTTATGTCAAATCTGGTCACATAAAAGTGACGGTGGTATACCACCATAATACAAACTATTTATTCTCTGAGATTTCAGGTTCTCATAGTGGTGGCTAGTGTCTTATGGGATGTGACGCCAGCAGTCTGGTAGAAATCTACTGACATTACACCCTTTTCTTACTGTGCAGATGGTGGCAGCACAGTCCCCCAAAATATCAAGAAGTTGCTACCAAACTACACAGTGTCACATCATAACAGAAAACAATTTTTTCTCTCTTCCTTTGACTGACTGATTGGTTGAATGATCGACCAATTGATTACAATTGGGTTTGGGACCTCATGGTCCCGATGCACCTAGGCCTTAATACACGAGTTCTTTGTGCCCCATATCAATTTATGGGACCCCTGTTGTTTTACTAAAGTTCCAGATGGCCCCCAAACTTATATTCTTGATGTCCTCTGGCTCCAAGAAAAAGCCCAGATATGCATGTCTGAGTGAAGCCAAAGCTTCACACTCACAGAAAATGTGGGCCGAGGTTTCTTCCTCTGCTCCACACCTCCTGCACAATGGACTGTCTGAGAGCCCCATTAGGTGAAGATTTCTCCTCAGGGTGTTATGTCCAGTGAGAAAGACAGTAACAGCCCAGGATTAAGTCCTGTTAAAGGAAACAAACCTAGCCTTGGCACCCAGACATTTCTCTTCCTTTATAACAGTAATAAAATGCTCAGGTATGGACTACTAATGCTACAATGACAGTAGAAGTTTTGGTATGTTTTGTCTGTCATGTTGACGCATGTTACCTTCACAATAGCAAACTGTCACAGACCACAGACCCCCCATTAGTCCTGTAGTACCCGAAGTGATGGCAGACACTCCCTTACAGCCTACATTAAAAAGGGGATGCATGGCAACAAGATAGAAACATATCCAAAACATTCACCTGACCCACTCAAGCAGATATTCTTCAGCACAGTACTATACAGCTCAAATCGGAAGGTCGCCGGTTCGATCCCAGCTAGTGTAATTGGAACTTTTTAATTACATAAAATCCTTCCAATTGCATTATGGCCCTGAAGTTGACTCAGCCTCTAACAGAAACGAGTACCAGGAGAATTTCCTGGGGGTAAAGGCGGCCGGTGTGTAAGGCTAACAACCTTACCACCATCCTGTGCTGTTGTCATGAAATCAGGAACCTTAACTTCCTGGAACCCTCTGGGCCACTCCAGGCCTGTAACGGGACTGATTTACCTTTTACATTTTTACTATACAGCTCATTTGAAATCCTCACACCACATATAAATTTCTCAGCTAATCAGGTTATTTACTTCAAAAACTGGAATACATATAAACCAACAATACATACATAAATCCAGCTTCCTGTTAAATAATCATCATCCAGTCAGCATTAACATGGGTCATTTCAGAAGTTTTTGTGTATGGTGCCAGCACCATGCAGTGCTTCATATGTCCAAAATCAAATCTAGTGTGTGGCAACAGCGGCACTACTGCTGTTATCACAAAGGTGCACTGTGTTTGTGATCTCAGTTGCTGTTTAACTATGGATCGGGAAAAACTACAGGGAAGTTTCTCGCAGACGGACATGAGAACATTAATAAAATCTCATGTTTTGTTGGGTAAAAATGCTACAGAGTGTCACAAGTCACTGAACAAAGGTTTAGGGAAATATGCTCTTTCACATAATGCTGTTCGCTGATGGGTGAACGCCATTAAGAATGTATGGCAAGAAGAAACAGACGATGCCCCTTGCTGCAGAGCCCAACACTGGTGACAGATGAACACCACGTGGAACAGGTGCAACCTGTCATTGAAAGTATGCGCAGCATTTCATGCATGACCATTGCTATAGAAAAGTTTGTGGAAAGTGGAATCCACTTGTGCTCGATGATGACCCAAGAGCCACAAGTGTTCTTCTTGTCACCACCTATGTACCATGAAGGAGAAATGAAGGCAATGCATTCCTTCATTGCATTTTAACAGCTGGTGTGTTATGGATGCATTCATTGGACCCTCAGCCGAAATGACAGAATGCTGAATGGTGTGCCCAAACATCACCAAGGAAGAAAATTGCATGGTGCAGTCAGGGTGCTCTGAAAATCGCGCATGTCACGTTCTTCAGCCAAAATGGACTTGCACTGTACCAACCCACGCCAGTTACTATATTGGTCAGTGGTCAATATTACCATGCACTCCTGCAGGATAAGGTGAGGTGGCTCTTCACCATCAACAACCAGAACTGCTGGAGCATGGTGTCATTTTGCAATGCAACACCTGTCACTTCCTCTCTAAGAGGAACATCCGGTAAGTAATATTTTTGTCAGGCTGGAAACTGAGCCAACATCTGTCAACCACTGGTTATACTTATCTATTTTGATTGTCCCCTGATCTTATGCTCCCAACTGTCCAGTCATTCCAAAAATAGGAAAAGATGCAGGATGAAAGGTACATAAGCAATTAGCTTACCTAAATGCATGTTGACAAGAACACTTACTCTGTCCTCAAGTCACAAAGCAGGATACACATCAATAAATACAGAACAATGAAAGTACAATATTATGAGTATCAGCAGAATATATCTGTCTCTCAAGATGACACAACACCTACCTGCCTACGCACATCACGTGCACGACTCAGCAATACTTGCTGCTCAAGCATCTCCAGTTGCTGTGCACGTTGTATCTCCAGCGTAGCACCAATAGCTCCTTCCTGTGGTGCCCCTGAGCGCAGAAGCCAACCGACTGACATGCTGCTTAATTTTGCCATCCATCGTGGCACCAAGAACCAGCGACGCAAGTACAGCACATTGTATCGGTACATGAGACCAGCCACCTGCAATAAAACACTCTGAAACTTCATGCCCCACACATTACAGCCACTAAGTGCTAATCTTCGTATCACTGACTCTGAATGATGCACATCCAACTTCAATGGTAACTGATAACACAAACAGAATATACATACATCAAATTGCACTGTGGATGAAACTTCAAAGTCTCTCTTGTAAGAATTTCATGAAACTTTTCAGCAATGACAATACCATTTTTTATCCTTCAATATGATCTGAAAAATCAGCTAAGCATTATATGTGTACCTTTTCTTATGTCACATGAATGTCTAATGAGGAGGAATAGGCAGCAGAAATGAAAGCTCCCTTAAACTGTACATTACACAGAGTTGTCACTAGTTTCAAGCTCCAACTGTTTAACTGGGAGTACTAATTGGACAAGAGACTAGACCCTAACCACATTAGCCAGTTAACAAATACTTACAATTCCGCACAGTCCAGAGATGCCAGTTGCTATAGACGTGGAGCAGACCTGAAGTCCCAGCAGGTATGTTAACGTCTTGCCTGTCACAGGGATGCCTAAAATGTGCGTCTGAGCTACGCGAGGAACATCGAAGAAGAAACTCACAAACAAGGGGAAGATCAGACCATACCTGTACAAAATCATCAGTAGCAGGGTTCAGTTTCAATACAGTGACAAATCAGATCCATGTAACAACACTTCCTAACTCTATGACTTGCCACATGCCAGGTCAGACATGAAGCTCACGCTTCAAAATGTGGTGTCTT
>Ga0123353_10013210_pt1 | contig 11811 bp, 9 predicted proteins | sample TergutLab28metaG_3_FD_92763 | JGI IMG/M metagenome (GOLD analysis project Ga0123353, IMG submission 92763) | Labiotermes labralis P3 segment gut microbial communities from Petit-Saut dam, French Guiana - Lab288 P3 | ecosystem: Host-associated > Arthropoda: Insects > Digestive system > Gut ... | reverse complement strand
TCAAGGGACAATGTATGCTCCGTAAGGATGATCGTGTGATCGAACCATGTAGCAGTGTTTTAAGTATTTTAATGTGAATTTTAGATTATTAAATATATATGTGCATTTGTTGGTGTATTAATTAAATAGACCACAAAATGCACGGTGCAACGATAAAGATATTTAATCAATGGGTGTTGCAGTTTGTTATTATTTATAGAAAGTGGAGGATATGGCGTGGATAATCTGGTTATGGAGTGTGTTCAGTTGCAGTTGATAAAAATTGTTGTATGATTTTAAAATATTTTTACCAAATTATACGTCATTAAATTAAATCAGGTTTCTTTAAAGTGTCTGCCAACAAAAGCAAATGTCTTCCGTGACTGCATTATTTTAATTTACAATTTTCTAGCTGGCAAATTGCGTAAATACATAAAATGTTGAGCTGCTGACATCAGCTGCACTTTCAACTGAACATTTCACGGCTCATAAGTTCTGAAACACAGTTGGATGAATTAATGGGCTTATATGACGTTCAGTATTAGTCCCAATAAATGTCTGTTCGGTACAACAGCAGTTTGTGTACTAAGTCTAAATGTGCTGTTTACACTGCAAAGTGCAAAGCACCACTATTAATGTCACTTAGTTCAAGTTAGCACCATTTAAATGTTGTACAGAAGGACTCTAACGGTTGGACAGTTTGCATCCACCATCACAGCAGAATGACTACATTAACAGTGCTGTATAAAGCAGACCGTTCCTAGATGAAAGCTTTTGTTGCTATTAGAATGTCACAAGCAGTTGGAACATAAGGGGGAATTTTACATTCTGTTGGTCAGCTGAACAGATGTATGTTAGGTAGCAATAAATTGCCAATATCCACACTACAGCAGACAGCAGCAGCATGAAGTGAAGTGACTTTGTTGACTATTAACATCAGTTCGCATTACTGTCGAAAAAAAAAGGAATTCTAAACTGCCGTTTCTTTCTCAAAGAATCAGTGTTATGTCAACAAATTTATCGTTGTTGCGTAATGGAACAACATTTTGGACAAAAGCTTTAATTGCTTCCAAATTACCTCTTATAGCTGAAACATGTAGCGGTTTAAATCATCTGCGTTTGACAATTGAATAGATTTGAAAATCTTGATAACTTTCACAAAACTTCAATAAGCAGCATTGTGAAGAGCAGCGTTATTCTAAAGGTTACTAATATTAATGTCAGCGGCTTTTGTGTGACGTAACGAAATATTTATATTGGGCTTTTTATTCAGTCTGGACCTGCAGCGTGCAGTATTTTCCTTACCTTTGTTGAAAGCAGCACCTCCTTCGACCAAAGTTTTCGCTGCTTCCAGATTACCACATTTAGCTGAAACATGTAGCGGGGTATGTCCATATGTATTTGTCAAGTCAAATGACATTCATTTATCTAGAAAAATCTTCACAATTTCCACACTACCTAAAAAACAGCATACTGAACTGAAGTATTCATTTGAACGTCACAAATATTAATGTCTGCGCCTATTTCTGTGAGGTAACAAAAGAAAAGTAATTTGTGATATCTTGCCGCTCAAATCAGTGGGGTGTCGCCATTTCATTGACGTTATTTAATATTAATTTCGACACTACACGAAAATGCTGCAAATTGAAGAAAACTGTTTCTATTGACGTCACGAATAACAATGTAAGGTATCATTTTTGTGAGGTAATGAAAAACTTCTAATTGGCCTTGTCTTGGAGCCAAAAGCAGAGGAATGTAAAAAATTTTTATCGGCTTTGTCTTCATGAAATTCACTTTCGACAAAATTTTCGTTACTTCTAAATTACCACATTTAGCAGAATGGTGTAGCGGAGTACGTCCACATGAGTTGGTCAAGTTAACAGACATTGCTTTATCTAGTAAAATCTTGATCATTTTTCCACTAACCGAAAATGCAGCAACTCTCCAGGCCCATCATCAGGTTGAAAGTTGGTTTTTATGCGACACTTGGTAAGGAATGACGAAATACACTGAGAAAAAAATTGTGCGCCAAGTTGGATTCGTAGACAAGATTACAGTAGGACATCTTTACCAATCTTTCAGTGGAGTGACTACCCAATTGAGAAGCGAAGATGCCCTGACCCATAATGTTTGTGTGGTGGAACAATGTAAGAGCAAGAAATTGTATATAAATATCCACAGTTCTCTCATGTACAGTTTCATTAAAATTATTTTCCACTCCCCAAACATTCATACAGTTATTCATCTACAGCTGTTTGAAATACAGAGAAGTACTGTTCATGATATTCACTTTGCAAAACAGCTTCACAGCTCTGTGACTTAAACAGTGGCTACAGCTTGCACTGTCACACATTCAATACAGGAAGATCTTCCAGTGAAATGTGCTGTGCTTTAGGGTTACGTTCAACAGGATAATTATGGTGCGGCATAAGTGCTCAGTGACATTTTGCCACATTACCCTATTCTTCTCACACACTCAACAACACATCAACATGTCATGTCCACAAAGTTGAAACATTGTTGCTTTGAACTTGTACATCAGACATTAGGAAGCAATATTCTGAAGTAAAACTTGTTGGTGTATGAAACTGTATCTTATGAAAGTCAACAAGTGAAATACATACTGTGCAAACACTAAACACGTACAATTCCAACCATATTTCAGAAGTATTAGGTAACTACATGGAAACACCAATGTCATGTAAAGCCACAGGTGATCTAATTATATTAGATAAAACACGTGAGTAAAACACACTTTGAAACCATCTGAGGCCAAGAATTGAATCAAGAAGGCCAACAAAATTGACGGTATCACAAATAACAAAAGACTGGTGAATTATATCCTCCATAGTCGTAATGTGCGGTATGTTGGAATGACATCTTTCATTTAAATTTGTGCTTCTTTGCGACTGGCCACAAACAATTTTTATGTCATAACTGTGCATAAAGATTGGGGTATGCTATAACGAAACATTTTTATCAATAAAATCAGTTTGCTACAACGAACGCGGATAAATATTATCGGTCGACGTAGCAAGCGCCTGAGCATGAATTGTTGGGTCTTCCTGCTTTGATTAGAGCGTCATTCATAATCTTTTTTTTAATCGTTTGTAAGGTTCAGTTATCAGTTTCGTTCAGTAATCTGCTTATTTATGCCTTTAGCAGTAACAAGATTTTTTGAAATTAATTTTATATTATATCTAAACTTAAATTTTTATTTTGTATTTTATCTTTCCCTTTCAAATGTTTGTGTCGGATTGTAATTTTGCTGTAGGCTGTGGGCCTGGAAATTATTACCACTAAACATATATCTTAAAATGTACGCTAGAACGAACAAATGCCGCAAATAACGAGGTTCTAGAACCAATTACGTTCGTTCTATTTAGGAATAAAGGCGACCAGATCACCGTGTTCCCACTAATTTCTATGAGATACATCAATTCACCCTAATTACAATATCAGGTATCACATTGGCAAACATTCTTTGCACCTACCCACTTACAGCCTGCTATCCTGAGACTTTCATGTCATTAACAAGTGAGTTTGGTGACGCAGCAGACATTAATCCAGAATCACAGTCTAATATTTTATCATCTAAAGCAGGGGCACACAAATTGCAGGTGCAGAGAAACCGGGGAAAATAAATTTTGTAAGGTGGAGTAAATATTTTTGTGTCTTCAGTATGAAGTTTGCATCTTGTCACACTTAAGACAAATAGAATTTTAAGGAGTTCCTACATCTTTGGCAAATTTGTGTAACCATGATCTAAAGTATTACCAACTCCATCGGTTACTTTTTACATACGTGCATGGCCCACGCTAAAATATCACTCTCAAGGATGATTCACATGGGAAAGAATTCCCATGGCACGGTTTTCTTTGTAGCAATCAGGTATCAGGATGTGTGGGACTAGGAAAGATACGGTTGCAATGACACTCTGTTATTTGCAAAGTGTCAAAGGAACACGCAGATGTCATTCTTACTGATAGGTACTTGTATACTGCGACAAAAAAGTCTTCGAATCATCAAGAAAATCTGACCGGTCACAGCATTACATTGCACAAGGCTAGTACCGTCAGCAAACAACAAATTTAAACAACTTATTAGGAGTCATAATGCTTAAATAATGACCACAAATTCTCCCAAAATGTACTGAACATAAAATTTAATTAAATATTTACAATTACATAATTATGTACAGATATACCAGGTTCTTTGAGTTAACTCAATTCAAAAGGTAAAATTTTCAAGGCGGAAGGCCGTACATTTATGTGTGATTATGTTGTTCACATTCTCTTATGTGCCATGAGAAGGACTTAATCCTACTGAGTTTAGCCGTCATGCAAAAATCACTCATCGACCCTCAATATCTTCATCAAAACAAGCAACTCACCCTTCTCATTTCTAAAGCGCTCGGTAAGGTCATGGTGCAGTTTCAAAGAGTTTTTTGGGAAGAACACGTCATCCTCAGTTTCAGTAAACCTTCTGGCCAGATGAGTGACCACAACACCTTCCGTACCTTCATTATTCATGACAATAATTTTGTACCGGTATTTCAAATCATTTTCGGCCGGACCTATACAATGCAGAACCACATACATTATTCCACGCTGAATTAGCAAACGATAACAGAAAATTTCGTTGTACGCAAATAAAAACTTGTAGCTGTAAATAGAAGGACTGGAACTTGGCAGAAGAAGCAAGTGCTGATCATTGTAATTCTCACAGAGATCCGTGTGCGCTGTCTGAAGGTGTTGTTTGACATCTTTGGCAATTCCAGTCCAAGTGCATATCATTTTGAGCCTCAGGTAGTCCACTGGACACGTCTGTGCACTGTAGCCACATATGGCTTCGTGTTTGCGAAACGCATTATAAGGGAATGTGTCCTTGCAACCGTACTTACTGTATCGGCAAGGAAACTTCATCTGCAGCGACAAGTTCTCCAGAGAGACATTTCTAATTCCAAAGAACCACTTTTTGCAGGTTGGGCAACTTGAGACTGTCGGTCTGCAATTGTTGCAGATGTTGTGGCCACCCAGACAGAAGGTGATGGGAGGCACCATGTACTCCTTGCACGCAGGACACTCCAGTTCCGTCAGGACGTTTTTACCGATGTCAGACACAGCAGTCTGCATGTTGAGTGTAACGAAGTTGTCGTGCAAGCGCTTAGAGAAAGGAGACGTCCACCTGCAACACAACAGTTTGATCAATACCATCCCAAGGCTCTCCTTCATCTCTCCGATACATCATTTTTTCTCTTTACATAAATATTACTGGGCTCCACTTAAGCTCTTCGCCCTCCACTGCCTGTTTTTCTACTCTGGCCGTCCCTTCCCATCAACCCTCCTTGTGATTGGCTCAGACTGCGTTCAAGCCAAACATTTCCCTATAAGTACGCCATCAGTCTAATCCTGCGTCATTGGAAAGACGCGGTGTATTCGTTCGAGGTTTGGAGAGAGAGTTGAACACATGGTGAGAGGGTGTCAGTCGAGCGAGCTGTGGATTGAATGACAGAGTTAACGGATCGTGATACCTGCCTGCCTTGGCTGAGATTTGAAAAAGTTTGTTGACTGAGCACGTTTTTGCATTAGTCTCCACCAGAGAAACAACGGAGGAGTAAGAGGAAGAACTTTCGAGTGGTCCTGCCTTAGCAGCATGCTGAGGCAGGATGTGTTAGTCTTTATGAGGCTATTTCAACTTTCGCCGGCGCTTCGCAAGGAATTGAGGTTGGCAATTGCGCGGAGGAAGAAGAAGGCAGCGGTGCCTGCTGTGAGACGCAGCACTACATCCAAGCACGTGGATTGGGGCTCGCTGCTGAGAACGAGACGGTGTAAACTCCTGCGTGATTATGCCGACGAGAACTCCTGTCCGATCTTTGGGCCGGACTCCCGAAACACCAACCAAAACAACCTCTCAATTATCCCCGATGTCTTGGACATGGTGATAACCAAGTAACACTCATTCACGAAGTATCTGCCTTCGTGCTGTGCACTAAGCTCAGACCACCTCCGGGTTATATTGGACACCGCTTGTTGTTCTTCCTTCCATCACCCTCCGGGTCGCAATGAATTCACGCGCACTGACTGGGCCAACTTCCAAATTAATTTGGAAGGACTAATTCAGTTCGATCCGGAATTGCACAATTAGATGATAATCGACAAGTACGTTGAAAACTTCTCCGGCCCTGTTCTGAAACCTTTGGCAGCGTCTATTCCCACGCGTCGCCCGCGTGACGACAAACGGGCTGCGATACCGTTCATGAGATAGCTTGAAGAAACGGCCGCTGAGGGAGTGGCAGATCACCAGTGACCCCGCTCTGAGAGCCGAGGTGAACCGCATACAGAAGTCGGTGACCCGCTGGCTCAACGAGTGTAAAAACGACCAGTGGAGCGCGACACTCGAATCCCTCGATTCTGAAGACCATCGCTGTGGAGGATGACCAAGCGGGTGATGAGAGTTCCTACTCTATCTATCCCTCTGGTCACCCCAGGAGGGAATCGCTCTCTCAGACTCTGAAAAAGCCAAAGTCATTGCATAAAATCTGGAGACTTAGTTTCAGCCAGTGACTGATCCTTCGGTCCAGGTAGTTATTGAGATAGGTTAGGTGGCGATGAGGTCTTACTTAAGCCCCGCCAGCGAACGCCATTTAACCACCTCTGACGAGGTCTTCGAAGCCATAAAAGGTCTCAAGGACAGCATGGCTTCGGGTCCGAACGGTATCCAGAACAGGGCATTGAAGTATTTTCCGAAGTGAGCGGTTTCCCTCCTCTTCCACATATTCAATGCATCGCTCCAAACCCATCACTTTCCCCAAGCGTGGAAGCGCGCTTGAGTGACCTCTATCCCTAAACCGGGGAAGGAACCAGCACTGCCCTCCAATTATCGGCACATTGGTCCCTTGGACATGATGGGTAAATTATTAAAAAAGATCCTATTAGCTAAGATCTTATATGTAGTAAGCGAAATAGGACTGATGCGATACAAGAAGCTTAGGTTCATACCCAGGCATAGCACATCGCTGCAGCTAGCACGCCTCGTTGAAAGAATAATTGGGGATTTCGGCGAAATAGGCTCACCGACGCAGTTTTCCTCGACGTGGCCAAAGCCTTCCATACCGTCTTGATCGATGATCTCCTCTAGAAGCTAACGCTCATAAACTTCCCGTATTACATAGTCCATACAATCTCATCCTACTTCGAAGTTTTCTTCCAGATGGCCACGCCAACTCGTCGGGGCTTGCGGGCTTGGGTAGCGTAGGGTGGATTAATCTCCCGTGTCCTCTTCTGTTTGTATGTCATCGGCATGCCTTCAAACTCGCACCACGTCGATTTGGCCCTCTACGCGAACGACACGGCCTTCATAGCCACGACCCGCAAGCCGACGCTGCTCGTCAGCTACCTGGAATCATACCTCAACGAATTTCAACGTGTAAGAGTGAATGGAGAATCGCCATTAATATCTCTAAGAGCACCGCGATAATCTATGCGCGTGCCGGACGGCGCTTTATCCAGTCCCGATCATTAAAAATTTTCAGGGGAACGAATCCAATGGATCGAGACAACTTGTTATGTAGGGTGACCATAGATACACGACTCACCTGGTCGCCCCAAATCGATCAGGTTAGAAAGAGGGCTGCTCAAAGAATCGGTATGTTGGGTCTCTTCCTGAACAGGAAGAGTGATCTCTGTAAGAACAAAGTCTTGCCATATAAGCAGGTCATCCGTCCCATGATTGACTATGCGTGCCCCGCGTGGTGGTCCGCTGCCCACACCCATGTCCGGAGGCTAAAGGTGTTACAATCCAAGTGTCTTCTCCTCGCTACTGGTGCAATCTAGTACTAAGTAACAGGCAGATACACGAGGATCTGAGCGTTCCGCAGTTTGCCGACCACATCAGAGCCCTGACTAAGAGCTCTGACTGGAAGTTACCTGATGTGGGAAACCCCTACTACGGCACTTAGGCAGATACTTACGCTGAATGAGGACTGACCCCGTCGCCTAACGCGAAAGCCATAGACGGCAGCAGGTCAGTCGAAACCATCGCCAGCAATGGCCAAGTCCACTAAATGAAACGTATTCAGCGCTAATCAGCCGAGTGCTCTTCGGTTACCCTGACTGAATATTCGTGATTTTTTCTCAGTTGTAGGCCAATTTATACGATGCAAATTCGGTGCCCAGCCCGCACCCCCCCCCCCCCCGGCCAGTCGCGGCGGCTTCACATAAGCGCCTTACAAATGTCGCATACCTCCAATTTGCGACAGAGCCAGTCTGGGCTCAGAATCCAGACAACCAACGAACCAAATTTATCCCGACCATATTTAGTCCAGGGCAACGCTCCCTAGTCTTTGGCATGACCAGTCAAGTCCCTCAGTCTGACTTTTCATATCGTTAGGGTAAGCGTATCCCGTTGATAGAGTTTAGGTGTATGTTTTAGAGGCCACCGATGCGGTCAAACACAGGAATGCCTAACAGACGGGGGACGTCGACTTGCGCTCCGCGCAATTTTCCGCCCACTCGTTAACAATTTCGCTTGGCTTAACTTGGCGTGGTTGGCCTGCTTACACCGCCTCTGAATATGGAACAATCAGTGTGTACCGAAACGCTGACATTTAAAATACAGACGTCGGGGAAATACCCAAAAGAAAGAATATATCATTCAGAACAAGGCGGAAGTTTGAAATCACGCGTAACAAAATGCATAATGAGGCTTCACGCAACAGTTGGCACTCCTGTCGCCGCCTCTCGAACTGCCACACAGTGCAGTGTTTTACGTGACACGTGCATGCACACGTGACGAAGCTTCGGTAGGCTGTACGGGCACACAGAAACTGACACAAACCGGCCACGTCACACGTTACACATGATGTACATCTTACAGAAGAAGCAGCGTCACGACCTGACATGTTTGTGTGCAGCCTGCAGCAGTGCGGTGTCAAAACTGTGACAGTGTTGCTGTCCTTACCTGGCTGCTGAGTTGGGAAGTTAAAGAGGGTTGACAGTAGGGCAGTCCGGGACTGACACCTCTGCACTGAGACCAGGTAAAGTGAAGGCCTCAATCGTAGTTTGCCTCCGATTTTTATACAATTGCTGGAACAATACCTGGTATTTGGCCACGACCATTTCATTTCATACACTTTCCAACGTAACATTCATTACTGACAATATATATATATATATATATATATATATATACGTAATTTGACCAATTGACGCGATTCTAATTGAAATACAAGTACATGATAAGTAAAAAATTAAAGCAATCCCATTAAAGTCCTGGACAGCCCCGAGGATTCTAGAAGCTTGAGTCTCACAAATTTCCTGACAACACACGAAGATGATCAGGTTGTCTGCCCTAAGCATCTGCCGATTTTACTTCCCCACACCCTCACCCCGGGAAGTATTCCTGGTGTCCATTTTTGTTAGTGCCTGAGTCGAATCCAGGGCCTTAGTGCGGCCGGATGAATTACGTCAATGAAAAATTTCAATGACACCATCGGGAATCGAACCCGCAACTTCCCGGATAGTAGAGCATTGCCTCAATCAACTGCGTGTCCATGAATTCGTACTGAACTTTATTTACGTCTGTCGTGACTTTGCTTTGCTTTCAAATATCGGACGGAGAGACAGTCGGTACTGTTTGGGATTTTGTGACAATGCCTCTTTCAAGACACATACACGAGGACATGATCTGCTGTCTTGCTGTTGCCATAGTTCACCGACGACACACAAACACACACACACAGTTTCAAAGTACAAATACAGCAAATGGGAGGACAGGCAAGAGTTGCGGAGCAGGAAATGTGCGTGGAATTTGTAATACACAGAGCTAAGACAGCAAGAGCTGCTTGCAATATGTCAGTGTAGGCTGACAGTGGAGTGTCACTGTGCAGTTACTGTGGCATCAAGGCCACTGCACTTTCATGGGTTAGTGGTTGTGCTACTGCAGGTAACTGGAGGTGTCAAACTGAACTTAGGATCACAAATAATAGAGAAGATGGGAGAGACTCTGGAATTCATGGCGGAGCAGACATGAGTCAACGGGATTCCGGAGCTGTTCAGAGTTGCGGAGCTGAAGGCAGTCGATAAGGAGCGCCTTGAAACACTGTGCCACTGGTAAGCAAGCGCGCCGTTCTCTGGCAGTCAAGGTTCACTTACCTCGCAGCACTTCGCTTAGCGAAGCAATTCGGATCGTAACTTCTGCAGACAGGAACACCTACAGTTTCGCTCTCTGCCAATTTGCACCAGCGATTCCCCTTTTCATTAGGCTGCGTGGAAATAAATAAATAATAAATAAATACATTTTGTATTAATATGTTATGATACATTCGTTAGCTGCAACTGTGTTGTCTCCCGGTGGCAACAGTACAGTGCACATTTACACAAAAAGAACACATAGAACAACACAATGAGACAGAATACACAGAACATGCGTAAAAATAAGAATATATAAACTTAACAATAAAAATACATACCTTACAAAATGAACCAAAAGCATAAAAAACACACAAGCTTATACACAATGTTAAAGGAACTGAATTTAAAAACACACACACACACACACATATATATATATATATACAACAATAATACACACATGTTAATTTGCTGTAATAAATTCTTACTTTCAAAAGACACCGTCCGTACACGTATTCCTTCCGAACAATGCACTATCACACAGGTACAGTTCATATCTGTCAATATTATCTTATCTGCTAACCGATAAGTTGGATGCTATTTGTGTGGGCGCTCGACGGCAGAAAGATTGTTGCAGTGAACTGTGACGTTGATAGGTGGTTGTAGTTGCGTCTCAAAGCGGAGTCTTAGTGACGAGGGATTTTTATAAGGGAACATCTTTCGTGAAAAAATTATGAAAAAATGTAAAAGGTCTAAAGAAGGAGCTATTAAATGAGCACGTTAATTGAAAACTTGTTTCAACTGAAATTATCTCGAAACATGTAGGAAAAGCTTCAGTGTCTGACAAGGGGGTCCTGCGCCCTGTTCCCCATCCAGCGACAGAGACATGTCTGGCAGACGGCCGAGCGGTAATTTGCTGCCGTGAAGATGGGAGTCTGACGTTTGGAGGTTTATGTCCAGGTACTATTTCGTCTCAGCCTTCAACAATTAACAATTGTTTAACACTTCGTTTTGCGCATTCACTGGCTCCTGCTGTCAATACACATTGTTATGCAGGGACAACAATACGATAAAAAAAATCTCGAACGAAAAAATATGTTACACGTGCTACAGAAAAATGAAATGCCTATAAAGATTTCTGAATGAAAATGAGTTAGAACTGACTAAAACACGGCGCAATAACTTATAAAAATTGTTGGTGTGTTGCAAAGCTTTTCTTCGACTTTTCTGATGATTATTTGGCAATCGAAACATGAAGCATTGCACAGCGCCGTTAAACAGACTTGTGTCAGACCGGTTAGTCTACTTTTGTTGTTGTTACTCGAACACAAAACATAGTTAATTGCTTGTGTCTACGGACAACGTTAAGGGGCAAAAGAAAATGTACCGGTTTCATCTTCCTGACGGACTAACACCATTTTGTCTTTTCAAAATATTTTCAACTGGATCTTGGTTCCTGTTGCTTCTATTAAAATACACCAGGTTTTTATCTGGCACAAAGTGGTCGAGGGCTGAGGCCAAAAGTGTGTGGAGCTGCACCTCTGCTCTCCCATACGCTCTCAGGGACAACATTACCGTTGTAGCATCCAGGGACTCCTGATGGCGCACAGGCGACCCGTTCCACTGCGCGTCTTTGTGTGCGGGGGGGGGGGGGGGGGGGGGCCTTCGTGCCTCAGGTTTTGTGCACCCGGGCGCGAGG
>Ga0123353_10013208_pt1 | contig 11812 bp, 13 predicted proteins | sample TergutLab28metaG_3_FD_92763 | JGI IMG/M metagenome (GOLD analysis project Ga0123353, IMG submission 92763) | Labiotermes labralis P3 segment gut microbial communities from Petit-Saut dam, French Guiana - Lab288 P3 | ecosystem: Host-associated > Arthropoda: Insects > Digestive system > Gut ... | reverse complement strand
TCAGCAGTTCGGAGATGATCGTAGTCGTCGTCGTTTTCCCGTCGCTGCCCGTGACCGCGATTATTTCGCACGGGCAGACGTCGAAAAACACTTCCATCTCGCTTGTCAGCACCGCTCCGCGCCCGACAGCTTCAACAAGCGCCGGATGTGACGGCATCAGCCCCGGCGTCCGGAAGATGATTTCTTCGTCCAGGTCCTTAAGGTAGCCTTCCCCGAGTATGAGCCTCGCTCCGAGGCTTTCAAACCTGCCGAATGCGTCGCTCAGATCCTCGCTTGTCCGTTTGTCGCGAACCGTCGTAGGGACGCCCGCAGCGAGCAGGGCTTCAATAAGCGGGGTGTTGCTAACCCCCGCTCCGACGACTGCGACGCTCTTTCCATCGAGCGCGCCGAGATATTCCTTAAATGTCAACAATAAGACCCCTTTGTTTCGTACTTATCTTGTTACCCAAGTCTCCTCGCCTGTCGCGTGTTCGCTCTTCCTGCTCCGGCTCATCAACTCTCTCATGGCAACATGCGGCGACTTGCCTTCAAACAGCACCCTGTAAGCTTCCAGGCAGATAGGCATTTCAAAACCTATGGCTGCGGCCAGGTCGCGCGCCGCCGCAGCCGCGTAATACCCTTCGACGACCGCTCCGACTTCATGCATCGCTTCCTGCGCCGTCAGACCCTTGCCGATTAGGACGCCCGCACGCCTGTTGCGTGAATGGCGCGACATGCATGTGACGATCAGGTCGCCCAGGCCGGCCAGGCCCGCGATAGTCTCTTTCCTTCCGCCCATCCTCACGCAAAGCTCCGCCATCTCCGCAAGGCCGCGGGTCATTAGCATCGCCATCGTGTTATCGCCGCACCCCAGTCCGTCGCATATGCCGGCGCACAGCGCGATGATGTTCTTCAGGGCTGCGCCCAGTTCGACCCCGACGACGTCGGTCGTGGAGTAGACGCGGAAATACTCGTTCATCAGCAGGCTCTGGACCCATTCCGCGACTGCGATATCTTTCGACGCGGCGACACACGCGGTCGGTATCCGCCGCGCTACTTCTTCCGCGTGGGTCGGGCCGGAAACTGCCGCGATCGGCGTTCCGGCGCCGAGCGTACTTTGTAAAATGCCGGTGAACAGGCTCGATGTGTCCTTCTCGATCCCCTTTGACACACAAACGACGACGCAACCGTCCCGAAGCTTCCCCTGCAACGCTTCCGCAGTTTCGCGAACAGCGTATGACGGGACTGCTACCACGGCGACCTCGGCTGTGTCCGCCGCCGCTTTGATGTCGGAAATAATGTTGATGTCTTCGTGTATCCTGACGCCTTTGAGCAGCGGGTTCTCCCTGACAGAGCGAAGGGCTGCCGCCTCATCTTCGAATTTCGACCACATCGTTATGTCATGCCCGTTTTCGCGCATAAGCAGAGATATAGCAGTTCCCCATGCGCCGCTGCCAAAGACAGATATTTTCACTTAAAAACCCTCCGTAGTAATTCGATATGCCCTGAGTTTGCGGGAGCGGGACGTCGAGGACGCCGTCCCCTACGGGGCTTGTTTCAACAACCTGCGTAACGCCACAGCGGGGAGCGGGACGCTATTCTTTTATCCGCCGGAAACTGAATTTTGATTCTTCGCCTTTTATCAGTCTTTCTATATTTCCCCCGTGCCGCGCTATCAGCAGCGCCACGCACATCACCGACGCTGCGATCTCCCAAAAACCGCCGAGACCGAGCAACAGTTGAGCCACAGGGAATAATGACGATCCGATCATTGCGCTGAGCGATACGTAGCGCGTCAGGGCGGTCAGGATGATAAACGATCCCCATGATATGAGCGCTACACGCCAGTCAAGGACCAGCAGGATAGCTCCGGCAGCCATGACGCCTTTGCCTCCCTTGAATTTGTAAAACACTGGGAAACAATGCCCGAGCATCACAAAGAACCCGGAAATCGTCTGTCCGAACAGCGACACTCCGAAAAACCGCCCGAACAGCCATATTTCGGATTGCGCCATGTTGGTGTATTTGCCAAACAGCCAACCGCCGAAAATGACAGGCGCTATGGTCTTAAAAGCGTCGATAAGGATCACCAGCAGCGTCCCGCCTTTGCCAAAGACCCGGTAAAAATTCGTCAGGCCGGGATTCCCGCTGCCAAAGTTTCGGATATCCTTGCGATAAAGGTACTTTGAAGCAATGATCGCGCCATTTACGTTGCCAAGGAGATATGCCGGAATAATTGAAATCAGCAATACCGCAGTAAATACCATCCTATCACCCCTTTTCCTGAGTCCTCTCCCTCACCACCATGCGGATCGGGGTCCCTTCGAGTCCGAATACGCTTCTTATCTGGTTCTCCAGGTAGCGCCTGTACGAAAAATGGAACAGTTCCGTGTCATTGCAGAAACAGACGAAAGTCGGCGGACGCACGCCGGTTTGCGTCATGTAGTAGATCTTCAGCCTGCGGCCTCTGTCGGTCGGCGGCTGAACCCGCGCCATGGCGTCCGCCAGCACTTCGTTGAGCTTCCCGGTCGTGATCCTCATCGACGCCTGGTTATTTACGTAGTTTATCAGTTCGAACAAGCGCCCGACCCGCTGCCCGGTCAAGGCTGAAATGAACAGCACCGGGGCATATGTCATATAACTCAGGCCCTGCAAAACCTCGCGCCGCATTTTGTCCATGGTGTTTGTTTCTTTTTCGATCAAATCCCACTTATTTACCACTATGATGCTGGCTTTTCCAGCCTCGTGCGCAAGGCCGGCTACCTTTGTATCCTGTTCCGTGACGCCGTCGCGGGCATCGATCATGATAATACACACGTCCGACCGCTCAATGGCCATTTGCGCGCGCAACACGCTGTATTTCTCTATCTTACCGCTGACTTTGGATTTTCGCCTCAATCCCGCTGTGTCGATGAATATATATTTCCCGGTTTCATTTTCGAAAGGCGTATCGACCGCGTCCCTTGTCGTGCCTGCATTTTCACTGACTATGACGCGTGTTTCGCCGAGGATGTTATTTATGAGCGACGATTTCCCCGCGTTCGGCTTCCCTATCACAGCGACATGTATCGAGTCGTCCTCCTCGCCCTCTTCCGATTTCGGCGGGAAGAGTTTGACGCATTCGTCCAGGATGTCGCCGGTCCCGTGCCCGTGGAGCGAGGAGACGGATATCGGGTCGCCTAGCCCGAGCGAATAGAACTCGTAAATGTCCGGGTCGTTTGGACCGATCGAGTCCATCTTGTTGACGGCGAGCAGTACGGGTTTCCCGGATTTGAGCAGCATGTCGGCGACATCTTTGTCGGCGGCTGTCACGCCGGTCGTGAAGTCGGTCACCAAGATGATGACGTCCGCCATTTCAATGGCGAGCATCGCTTGTTCGCGCATGAAAATGAGGATCTCCGTGTCCGCCTGGGGTTCGATGCCGCCTGTGTCGGCCAGGTCAAACTCCCGTCCGTTCCAGTCGGACTTCGCGTAAAGCCTGTCGCGTGTGACGCCGGGCGTGTCCTCAACGATTGCCAGCCTTTTTCCGACGAGCCTGTTGAAGAGCGTAGATTTCCCCACATTAGGCCGCCCAACGATCGCGACCAGCGGCTTTCCCATTGTTTTTCTCCCCTCTATCCGGGATGGTACGGGCAGCCCCACGGGATGCCCGGGCGTTCTCGAAATTCTTGCGGGCGATCGGTAATCGCCCCTACATATTACTTTGGGCGTCTGATTGTTTGTACTGCGTCAGTATAGCGTGAAGAAAATCCGCGCCGTTTTGCCGCACCACCAGAGCGGGGACGCCGAGCGCCTCTTCGACGTCCGTGACCTTTACGTCGTCAAGAAAGACGTCACCCCCGTGCCTGAGCATGTTTTGCGGTATGAGCAGTTTTGAGCCGAGCTCGCAGCCCTTGAGCTGCGCGATTATATCTCCGCCGGTAACCAGCCCCGCTACCGTGACGCTGTCTCCAAAGAAGTCGTTCCGTATCGGATATACCCTTCCTACCGTACTACATACGCCAGTGAGTATATCATACTTTTTTGATATTGATTTTAAAAGTTTTGTTAAATATTTCCCAGCCGCAGTCCCAGTTACGATAGAAAACCCCAGTTTTGGGATCCGAGGGTCGCGATGATCCGCAGCCTCCTCCGTCGAAGCCGGTTTTGTCGCAGCCGGGTTTGTCGCAGCCTCTTCCGTCGCAGCCGGTTTTGTCGCAGCCTGCTCCGTCGCAGCCGGGTTTGTCGCAGCCTCCTCCGTAAAATCCGACTTGAGTCGCAGGTCGCTAGGGAAGGATTTCCTCAACTCGTCATAGAACTCTGTAATAAACAGCCGCATCATACCAACGCCGTTTTCGAGTTGCGGGTATTCTTCGTAGTACGCACTCGGCGGAAGTTGTGGTCCCGCCTTGATATAAAGCTCGTCGGCACAGTAGAATACCCTCGACCCGCGCTTTTTCAGGCATTTTTCGCCGATACTGTCAACCCGTCCGATCGTTTGAAGCGCCAGCTCGCGGTCGAACGGACGCAGCGCCGCGAGTTCTTCCCTGTGCTTTGTCAAACCGACAGGCACGACCGACACGCTGTTGATGTACGGCCCCAGAGCGTACAAACCTTCAAGCGTGCGCCTCAGCTCCTGCCCGTCGTTTATTCCCGGGCAGCAAACTATTTGGCAGTTGAGAGTGATACCCGCGCCCGCCAGCATTTTTAGCGCGTCGATTCCCTCCGCCGCCCTCTTTGTCCCAAGCATATACGTGCGCAATTGTGGGTCGAGCGTGTGTACCGAGACGTTTATCGGACTCACCCGAAGCTTGATTATGCGTTCGATATCGCGTGCGGAAAGATTTGTCAGAGTCACGTAATTACCTTGAAAAAAAGAAAGCCGCACATCGTCGTCCTTGTAGTACAGTGTCTTGCGCATACCTTTCGGCAGTTGGTCGATGAAGCAGAATATGCATTTATTTGCGCAGGAGCGTTCCCTGTCCATCAGGAAGGTTTCGAACTCCAAGCCGATATCGGCGCCTTCCGTCTTACGGAGCCGCACGAGTTTGAGTTTCCCCTTCGCGCCGGTGAGTTCAAGCATCAAGCGGGCGTCATATGTGTGGAATTTATAATCCAGGACATCGCTGATTTTGTTTCCGTTTATTTTACGCAGGATATCGCCCGGAGCGATCATCGTTTCCGATGCGGGGCTGCCGGGTATAACTGATTTGACTACAGCGTTCAATCGTCAATCACTTCCAGTCATATTCGAGTGAAAAAACCGATGTTTTTCTCATGCGCTTCAGTGAAATATTCCTTTAGGCGGGAATCTGTGAAAAAGAAAAAGGCGGGAATCTCCCGCCCTGAACTCGTGGTATTTGCAACTAAACTCCTTGACGCGCAATCGATACATTCCTACGCCGTGGATCCTTGCCGCCAAGCGGTGCGGAAAGCCGCAGGGCTTCGCTTTTCCACTTAAGCGATTATTTCTTCTTCTTTTTCGCGTCTTCGTCGGGTATGACTTCGCGCCCGTCATAGGTCCCACAGGATTTGCAAACCCTATGCGGCAAGCGCAGTTCGCCGCACTTTGCGCACTTGACCAAGCCGGGGACTGAGAGTTTCCAGTGCGAGGAGCGTCTCTTGTCACGTCTCGCCTTTGATACTTTACTTTTTGGAACCGCCATCTAAAACACCTCCTTATATGCCGGGGGGCGCCTGCACGGCCCCTCTTATAACCTTGGTACGTTTTGGTTTGCCTCTACTGATCGTCAGTCATCCAGTAACTGTTCAAGAACGGCAAGCCTTGGGTCTACCTGCTTCTTGCAGGAACACGGTCCTTCGTTTAAGTCGGAACCGCAGTATTGGCAAAGACCGGCGCAATCGTCGCGGCATAGGAACCGCTCATCCATGTCAAGGACGAATTCTGTAACGATGATTTCGTTAATATCCGCCTTGTCCCCCTGAAGATAGTAGCCGTCGGGGTTTTCCCCTTCTCCTGCTTCAGTAAGGTACGCCTTGATCTGCTTGTGCACGGGGTGTTCAAACTCTCCGAGACATCTCGCGCAGACGCATATACATACTGCGTCCACATTCGCCGAAAACGTCAGCACTCCTGCGTTGTTAGCAACGTTTCCCGCAGCCCTCGACGGCTGTTTTACCCGTATGATCGACCCAAAGGGCACATCGGACATGTCCGGTTCGTAATCGAAAGGCACTCTGCCGCCGGGAACGCCAATAATTTCTCGAAGATCAAGCAGCATAACATCCCCCGCACACCGAATGATTATAAGCGATAATACAAGCGTTGTCAAACATTTTTTTGGATAAGACAAGACGGTCCCTCCAGGTCCCTCCAGGATAAGACAGAGGAACCGTCCTGTCTTATCCGTCCCCGTGTCTCATCCTAAATCGCTGAACCCTACTTTACCGAGAAAGCCCAGGATGAACTCTGAGTAGTCGTTTCTGTCTATTGTGGATAGATCCACCATGGGCTTTCCCGGCGATTGGATGTTTTCTGTTGATATGATGAAATCAAAATCGCCTGTCCTTGTGTTCTTGATCTGATATGTCGTGCAGCAGTCGGCGACGTCCACTGACGGGAGCGTTTTTCCTATATACTCCATTAGCTCCATACGCTTCCTTATGCCATCGTTGCAGACCAGCAAGGCCTTTGACTTTCGCATATTCCTGCGAACGGAAAGCAGCAAATAACAAGCCACGTTCAGCAGTTCCTCTTCGTCCGGCACTACCCCGCAGACTTCCGGATAAAGCCTACTCGCTTTGACGACCGCGTCGTACAGATATGCGTCGCTGTCGGGGAGTTGGAAATGCGATACTTTTTTATGATATATATCCTTCTGCAACCTGAAAACAGTCGCATTCAGGTGCAGGCACAAATCAGAATAGAGGGATTTGTCGCTTATGAACTCCGTACCCAACTGGGAGTCAATTAACGCTATCATCATGGTTGCAAGGCTTTTTATCTTTTTTTGGATCTTAACATTGGCCGAATCGTCCGGTGAGATCGCGTTGAAGCCGACCAGATGAATGCTTATATAAGCCCTTTCTATATCGGAAACCGATATATTGAACACCGACTCAAGACAGAGCGAAATATATTCCGCAGTTTCCATGACCAACTCCGGATACTCTTCGTCGTCAGGCGGATAATACTCTTCCGGGACTGTGTTCCCGCTCAAAAGCCTGGATACGCCGATGACAAGATGCGTTAAGAGCGACGAAAAATAATCATCTGTCAGGAAGAAATGGAACTTCTGCTCAGATGATTCAATGATTATTTTGATTTTATGAACCGTGTCGGCAGGATAAATGGCGGTAAGGTTTTTCAGGATGTCCTCGTAGAGTATGTTGCGCCGCCTGAATACCATTGCCTCGACGTTCGCTATCAGGCGGTAAGAGTCGATGTAGCCGGCTATCGCGTTTCTCAGCGAAACCTCATCGCCCTTCACTTCTATGCTCCCGCGCTGCGTGATAACGATCTCCAGCTTGTACTCGATCAGCCACTGCTTCACCCACTCCAGATCGAACAGGATAGTCGAGCGGCTGACATAAAACTGCACGGAAAGCGACCGAACCGTGGTCGGCTCCTTTATAATGATCAGTTTTTTTATGATGTCGAACCGGCGCTTATTGTCGTCGTCGTAGATGCTAAGGCTCTCGCCGTGAAGCAGTTTTTCGATTTTTGACCTATCGGTGACGTCGGCGCCCAGCATTATGCCGTGCCCCCGCTTCCGGATTATCTTTGTGTGCATAAGGCCGTTTTGCTCGATCCAACTGTCAGCAACGACAAGATAATTCTGCACCGAACGTTTCGAAATTCCAACATTCTGCGCTAAATAGTCCAACGTCAGGTAATGCGTGTTGCACAAAAAGACGCGCATTATTTTTTTTACGACAGTTTCATAGTTTTTCAAAGGACGCAGCTCCTATTGATATTGTAGCTCCTAACTATCTTTCTGAAGGACAGAGAAATAAATGCCCTTGCCGTATTCCGTCGATTTTATGGCTTTCTTTGCAACTGCGGCAATGTCCATCGTTTCTATATTAGCCCCGGTCGCGCTGAATGTCAAATCCATGCCTTTTTTTTCAACAAAGGAAAAGACGACGCCCTCAAAGACGCCCCCGTCCAACAGATCTTTTATCATATCCTGCATCAGCGGGGCTTTGATAATGATATTCATTTGTTTATCCTCCTCTTGTACAGCAGCTTAGTCCCTGCGAGTAAATCGAACCCGGAACGCGCTTCGGCATTGCTGAGTGTCGTCAGGCAAAAGAGAATAAATGGAATCGCGGAAAGCAGATATATGGAAAGCGCTTTCACGGCGGCCCGCAATACGAGCAGGAGCTTGCATAGGACTATACTGCGGTCCTCATTCTTGGAGACAACCCGAAAGCCAAACAGCAGTTTCCCAACCGTCCCGCGCAACAGCACCAGAAACAAGGCTTCATAAGCTGCCGCGATACCAAGAAAAGTGATGAAGCATTGCTGAAAGAGCCTCATGCGTTCTATGACTTCGGGTGCGTCCTTGGCAAGGCCTTGTACGACTTCCTGCATATCTACATAAGCCATGTAGTCCGGCGCTCCGAGCAGTAAGATAGACAGCTGGTATAGAGCACAGATGATGAAAACATCGACGAGCATAGCAAAGAAACGGTTGATGACAGAACCTTTCTCACGGACTTGCCTGAAGGATTCAAGAGCCTTGTTTTTTTTGCCGGGAGCGTTTTTACTATCTTTCATTTAAAACAACCATCCTTACAATACCCGTGCATCAACGCAGACAGAGCCGCACGGTGGCTTTCAGGCAGTCGCGCATCCCACGCCCTGCGCAGCCGCCCGGGCTGCTGACAATCTCCCGCCCCTGTGACGGGGCAGGGGATTGTCAGAGATACAAACAAAGTTACGAGCCCGCTTCCTGCTTGACGTTGATTTTATCCCATGTGCGGATGAATGGCCAGTATATAAGGAACGCGACTGCAAAGCTTATGAGTTGTGCTACAACAGCCATTATCCTTGAGCCTATGTTCCCGGACGCAGCCAAGAACCCGCTGAAGAAGACAGGCGTGGTCCATGGTATCATTTTGTCCAGGATGGGGAAAAGTCCGATCGAAGTACCTAAATAGTTGATGACGACCAGTACCAACGGCGTTAGTATGAACGGGATCATCAGGATTGGGTTCAGAACTACCGGCAGCCCGAAAGTTACCGGCTCATTGATGTTGAAAACGCCGGGGACGACAGCGACTTTGCCGATTTCCTTGAGGAGTTTGGATTTAGCGAACAGAAGCATGTAGATGACTACGGGCAAAGTTGCGCCGGAACCGCCGATCCAGATGTTGTTCTCATAGAACGGCCAGGTGAAAATCGAGGTTGTCCCGGTAAAAGTCGACGTGACCCACAGCGGCTCGAAGAACGGGAAAATGACGACCGCGGCGCCGTGAAGGCCAAATGTCCACAGCAGGTGCTCGAGAAACGCTCCGAGCATCGTAAACGGAAATGACAAACCAACAGATCTCAGTCCTGCAAACAGGCCTTCGTTGAGCCAGTTGGAGATGGTGTGACTTTCAGTGTAAGACATCGGTACTGCGATCAGTACCCATGATACACCAAGGATAGCAAGGCCGGGCAGCAGCGCAGTGAACTGTCTGCTGATCGCGAGGGGAACAGACTCCGGAAGTTTTATGACCCAGTCTTTCTGAATGAACAAGCGGTAGATTTCAGCGGTAAAAATCGCGAAGAACATTGCTACGAGAAGGAACTCTGCGCCCGTACCCTCGCCTTGGGTGATGATATGGAATACTGCCAGAGACAGGATACCAGCCGGTATGCCGTCGATCGCTTCTCCGTTCTTCTTTTTGTAGCTTCCTGCAAGCGAGCTTGCTACACCGAACGAGGCGACCAGCGACATTATTCCGAAAGTGTATTCGAGAATGATGCCCAGATGGCCGTCCTCGCCCCAACCGGCTCCCTCCAGCATGTCGATCCAAGCCTGAACAGGGAACTGGATGATGATCATTGCGAACGAACCTAAGATGAGCAGTGGCATGATCATGACGATACCGTCACGAAGCGCCAGTAAGTGTCTTTGGCCGCCGATTGCAGCCGCGACCGGTACAAATTTGTCTTCTATGAATGAACTACCTTTCGATTCTTTTGCCATTACTTCTCCCTCCTTAACTCTTTGTTTTTTCCTGAAACTCGGTATATGCTTCGTCGAAGATTTCTTTCGCTTTGACAAGTGCGTAGTTGGACATATTCATTACTTGGATCACTGGGATCTTGCCTGCGTATTCGAGCGAAAACTTTTTGAACAGGTGCCTGACCTGCGGGCCGATGAGCAAGATGTCCGTACGCTCGATACGTTTGCCCAAGTTGCCGAACGGAGTAGCGTCAATGTCGACTTCGATACCAATGCTATTTGCGTAATCGGCCATTTTTTTTACCAACATACTTGTAGACATTCCCAAATTGCAAATCAGCGTTATTGTAAGTATTCTAATTCACCTCCAATCGACTTATCCGTTCGTACATAATAATGACCTCTTCCGCAATGTCTCGCATGATGAGCGCCAGATTCAGGTGATCTTGCGCATGCACCATTAATAATGATACCGCTTCGCCTCCCCCCTCCATTTCTTCCCTAATCAAGTCGGTTTGTACTTCGTGCGTTTCGATCATGGCCTCGACAGCTTTTTTGAGAAGATCCTTTGCTTCGTCAAACTTCCCTTCCCGCGCGCTGTCGATGGCCTCCATGCAATAGCTTCTGGAGTCTCCTGCTCCGGCAATCAACCCCATTGCTACTTCAAGCTTATCCATTGCGTTGCACCTACTTCTCTCCGAATTTGTTTTTGAACAGCAAATCAAGCCCCTCAGAGGCAATTTCTTCGTCTTCTCCGTTGAACTCGACGGTGACTATATCACCCCTCTTCACATTGGATGTTATAACGCCTGTAACGTTCTTGAGGTCAAAATCCTTACCATCCTTCTTGATGATAACGCTGCTTGCAAATTTCCGCAGTTCCCGGACTATGCGGGACGCAACCCTTGCGTGCAAGCCAAGCTCATTGAGCACTTCAAACTGCCTCGTGATCATTTGTCCGTAGTCCTTTCGGCGTATTCAACCAGTATGTGTTCAACTTCTTCGGCTGTCTCCAGCTGCAAGACGATATCAAGCAAACGCTTGCAATCGGACTTGATAAGCCCGCATATTTTCTTCCTGACGGCGGTGATCCCGGGGATACTGACGCTGAGGTTGGTTATGCCCATTGCCAGCCAAACCGGAACAAGGGCGTCGATCTCCGCCGCCTGCCCGCAAATATCAACTTCTATTCCCGCATTTGCGGCTGCCGCTGATATTAACCGGACGGCCCGCAGAAGCGAAGGTTGAAACGGTGAGTTCAGATGCGTAAGCCTTGTGCTCTCCCTGTCCGCCGCGAAAAGATACTGCGACAGGTCGTTTGTTCCGATGCTGAAGAAATCCGCTTCCCTGGCCAGCGCCGCGGCGTTGAGCGCAGCGGCGGGAGTCTCCATCATCATGCCGATTTTCATATTGGAGTCATACGGTATGCCTTTCGAGCGGAGATCCTCACCAACCTGCTTGACTATTCGTTTTGCTTCAAGCAATTCAGTTTTGCAGGCGATCATCGGGAACATCATCCATACGTTCCCGTCATTACCGGCGCGCAGTATCGCTGAAATCTGAGGAATGAACACTTCCGGATGGTCAATGCAATAACGGATCGCGCGATATCCCAGAAACGGATTGTTTTCCTTTTCAATGTTCAGGTAACCGATCTGTTTGTCCCCGCCGACGTCTAAGGTGCGGATCACCAGGGGCCTGCCTCCCAGCGC
>Ga0123353_10013207_pt1 | contig 11813 bp, 8 predicted proteins | sample TergutLab28metaG_3_FD_92763 | JGI IMG/M metagenome (GOLD analysis project Ga0123353, IMG submission 92763) | Labiotermes labralis P3 segment gut microbial communities from Petit-Saut dam, French Guiana - Lab288 P3 | ecosystem: Host-associated > Arthropoda: Insects > Digestive system > Gut ... | reverse complement strand
GTAGCGAGAATCTCATCATTTGTGATTTGTGCATCTTCATCTGTGGGTGCTTCAATCAGATCATCGAGTTCGTCCGCTAAGACCGGGAAATATATGACGCTCATGCAAAACATGAGCGTCACAAGAGTAATAATTGCTTTAAGCCATTTCGCTTTCATATGAGTTTTCCTTTCTATTACGGTAGTCTGCCAAAACCGAAGAAGTGGTTTTGCCAGTATGTTGTATTGATAGATGCGTAACTGATGGGATTGCCACAATGTATCATCATCCCATTACCCACATATATACCTACATGTGTAGCTGCATTAGGGTCAGGAGCGTTGTAAGTCCGCCAGAAAAACACTAAATCTCCGGGACGAGCATTTGCCGGAGAGACAGGTGTACAGATGTTGTATAGTCCTCTTGCAGTAAGACGACCGACATTCCAGAATGTATTATTGAGAACCCAAGAAACATATCCGCTGCAATCAAATGAAGTCGAAGGGCTTGAACCACCCCAAACATAAGGATACCCCAAGTATTTTTCGGCTTCAGCTATGATAGCTGCGAAAACAGGGTCGGAAAGTGCCTCGGGCGGGATTTCGTAACGCTCAAAATCCCTAGGATATGATGCAAACGGGAATTGGCTGGTTTGGAACAAATCGGGTCGGTTACCATGAGTCCACATTAGCAGTGCATAACGGCTTAACCGATCCTCGCCCATGATGTATACAGGGAGGCGCGACAAGTCGAAGTTATCAAGGGTAACAGTAATGATATAGTAGTTGTATGCTTCTATGTACTCATACTCATATTCCTCGCCTGTTACAGGGTGAATAGCTATACCTATTGCAGTTCGTGTACGCACTTCAACAGTCACTGTTTCCGTAAGGGTATATTGCATATCAAAGAGCATAGTCAGAGTACCCTGCACCTCACCAAGCGTCCATTCCCCTTCATGCAATGCCGATATAATCGAGATAAGCACATATGGGTCATGCCAAATAGAATCAAGTTCATACCTGTACTCGTCATAACCGGGATTCAACGATTCGTAGTTATCAAGGTAATTTTGCAATTCGGCTTCCATCCCGGCATAGATAGCCTCTGCACCCAACATATCTGCATCAGCGGCTAAAAACGTTGTTGCAGTCACACCTCCAACACCGCCAATACCAAGTCCACCCATTGAATTGCACATAGAGTACATAAGGAGCACCAAGAATATAAGCAGGAGAAGTACGATTTTGACTTTAGGATTCATAGCTATCACTTTGAATGCTTTAACTGCCAGAGCACCGGCTTTTTGAACGATCGTTGTAGCACCTTTCGCTGTTTTTTGAGCGTTACGCGTTTTCTTAGCATAGTTCTTTTTTATTTTTCGTTTATGCCATGCGCGTGAGATAAAGTTTTTCTTTTTCGGTTTCTTTTCGAGTGCTTGCTTGTGGTTCAAATTTGCTTGTTTCTTCATCGCCTTATGCTGTAACTTGGCAGTTTGTCGATATGGAGCGGTCTTGTGATGGTGTAATGCAGCTCGGACACCGCCCTCAACAACCATTTCACCCCGATGTGCCGCTTTAAGTTCCACGTTTTCATGTTCGACTTGAAAGATTTTCTTATGACCGAAAACGATAGCGGCGTTTAACCCGGCTTTCACAGGTCGCAGTGGGATTGCCCCTTTGAGATGTTCACCCTGCGGCTTAACTTCTCTTTCAAAGTATAGTTTTCGCTTGGCTTTTCCGCTTTTCTCATCAAACACACGTTCAGAGCGGAGCTTACGCTTAGATGGGAGCTTCTTGTTTGCTTTCTCCAGTTTGCCTGATGCTTTATCATATTGATATTCGGCTTTGACAAGCTTTCGGCTTTTTGGTTTTTCCGATATAGTTTCGCCATCTGAAAAATGCAGCTTACCTTCTTTACTACTCTTGAGCGTTGACTCAGGAATATCACCGGTGATATCAGAAAGGTTGCCCGTCGTTATAGGCACAGGTGTCACATTCTGTATAGGCTCAGATTGATGTGACGCTTGTGACGCTGCATCAACCTTTTGCTGCCGGTAGGTGCTTGCCTTACGGATTTCCCGTTTTTCATCCGGAGTCATTTCTGAAAGATTGTTGATTTTCCGTTCTGCATCGGTGGTAATGATTTTTGCTTGTTCTGCTGTTATTTTAACGCTTTGAGTAGCATTACTTGTAATTTCCACACTTTGCGATGAATGTTGCAAGGTTTCCGGTTTGTTTTGCTGCAACCCGTAATCCTTGTTATGGTTGTAGGTGCTCTCCCTTTGTGTTTTAAGCTTCGATTTTTTAGTAGGAGCGTCTTGGCGGTGTCCCGTTTGGGCGAAAGCATCATGTTGATCTTGACTAGCATCAACAACAGACATATCCGGATTAAATATGGACTCTATCTGAACAGTAGTTTCCAAGCTATGACTCTGCACGGATTCTGTGACCTTTATAGGTTCGTCGTGCTGTAGTTTTGATGCCTGTGCGATATGGTTTCGATGTTGTATTTCCGGTGCGGGATTAGCAGGATCAGTTTGGTTAACGTCATTATACGGATCGTACCGTAATGGCATATACTGCTGTGATTGTTGGGGTTCATAAGTAGGCGTATCAGTGTGAAAAGTTGGCTTTTGAGATTCTGTTACCTGTGGCTGATGAAATTGTCTATATGTTTCGTCATATCGCCTCTGTTGAACATTATCATGCCTTTTAGGTGTTTCTATCTGACGATCCTGTCTTTCACGCACAGGTGTATAAGGTTTACCCGGTTTTACATCGGTATGTAAAACATTAGTATGATTAATATGCGAGAAGCTCTGGTGTTGCATATCAGGGACATATTCAGTATCAACCCTTGTTATATCCGGTAATACATCAACAGTTTTGGATTGAGGAGTATCATACCGTATCTGGTCATGCTGCGTTGTTTGATACTCTGTTTCCTGCGTATGCGAGAATTGCTGATATGTACTGTTGTGACGGTTGCGGGTAGTATTCGTTTCACTAATCCTATCTCCAACTCCGGAGTAGGTTGTTTCGTGCGCCTTAACACTGCGAATGTCAAAGTCTGCATCCCGTATCCGGTCATGCTGCGCTGTTTGATACTCTGATTCCTGCGTGTGCCGGAATTGCTGATATGTACTGTTATGACTGTTACGGGCAGTATTCGCTTCACCAATCCTGCCTCCAGTTCTGGAGTAGATTGTTTCGTCCGTCTTAACACCGCGAATGTCAAAGTCTGCATCCCGTTTACTGATACGGTTTTCACCGCCGGTTGATTCGTTGCGCTCCACAAGACCGTCTCGCGTCATTTTTTGTGTGACCCGTCCTCGCGCCTTGAACTTATCCCGGCTCATACTTCAACCCCCTGCACTCTGGCACGTTCGGGGAGCAGTCTTTCAAGGTCTTTTTGCCGGATGCGCTCCTTGTTTACTTTGAGTTTTCTCGCAAGCGACGGCTTCTTTTCACAGGAAGTCGCCATTTTAACCTCACGATTCGCTGTAGTCCTTTGTTCAAGCCGAGCAAGACTTCCAATCATCGCAATGACTCCTGTTTTCATCTTCAACTGGACGGTTTTATGCGCTTTATATGGCAGGCTTACAGCTTTCGCCAGTTTGCCGGACTCCTTTGCTACGTCGATGGGAGGCTTGCCTATCAGGACGCGACCCATGTTCTTCAAATGCCGTCCGGTCTCGTGATATTCTTTTGAGAATGATTCGATTTTCGCCATTGCTTTGTCGTCAAGCATTATGCTTTCATCTATATTCTTGTTGATTGAGCTTAAAAACCCCTTGATATTGAAAAAAGATGCCAGACGGTCAAGAACAGCAGCACCTTTTTCCTTGAATGCACCTACAGCGTTTTTGCAGCCCTCGATAATATTGTTCTTTAACTCTTTGATTTGTTCCTTGATCTCCACGATCTTAGTTTCCAACGCTTTTATCGTATTCTGGAGCGCGTGTCTAACCGGATGATCTTGAACCTCTTTCATTTCGTCGAGTTGTGCTTTCATATCTGCGATGCGCGATTCAGCAAGCTTGACGAAGTTTTCCATTTCGCCTACATGGTTTATAAGTGCGGTTAGCCCGGTATCGTCTTTGCCGTTTTCACGGAGTATACCGAGCAGTTCCTTTACATGCTCGTTTTCAGCGAGTGGTGTGTCAGTAGTACCAACGTCGTTGTTTGTTATAACGGTTTCGTTCATGGTAATGCGTCCTCCTTTCCTTTGCTGCATTTAGTTTGTCAGTGAGTCTAATGTATCGGTACAAAATAGTTCGCCACTGTGAGTAACAGAATACTTGTACACCATTGTGGTGTATAGGTTGTTTACTATGCCTGTGAATGACTATATTGCCTTTTCACAGGTACATTAGTGTAAAACTATTTTGCCCGCACACATCTCATTATCACTCACCCCTATGTTTCATTGGGTTTTGTTGTGAGCAATCCATAGATTTCTCCGTCCTTTGGAAATCTGTCAACGAACGGAATGATAGTGTTGCCATAAAAAAGCAGCCCCTCACCGGCGTTTGAATGAGTAACATATGATAGTTGATGCGAGGAAATACCAAGTTGCCTTGCCAATATTTGACGGTCGCCACCCGCTTGGTTGAGCATATATATGAAGTCTGAGTTTTCAAAGATGTTCTCAATCTCACGAGAAGCAAGCAAGTCTTTCACATTTTGTGTCAGTGCTGTCGGGATACCGCCCCATTTTCTGAACCTTTTCCAGATTTCAACAGAGTAAGCAGCCGTTTGCTCCTCTTTGAGCATCAGATGGAACTCATCTTGATAGAACCATGTAGTACGTTTGGCTGCACGGTTAGCTGTGACGCGTCCCCACACTTGGTCTTGAAGAACGAGCATTGCGATTTTCTTTAACCCCTTGCCAAGTTCCTTGATGTCGTAGCAAACGAGCCTGTTTGTAATATCCACATTCGTCCGGTGGTTAAACACGTTGAGTGATCCGGTAACGTAGATTTCGAGTGCTGTAGCTATCCGCTGTGCTTCAGATTCCGACTGCTTACGGAGCAAGTTGTACAAGTCCTCCAGTATCGGCATCTTCTCAGGTTTCGGGTCTGCGAGGTAATCACGGTAAACGAGCCTGACGCAACGGTCGATAATTGTTTTCTCTACCGGTTCGAGACCTGCCTTGCCACCGATTATGAGTTCGCAAAGCGAAAGGATAAAGTCTGATTTCAATGTCAATGGATCTTCGTCATCAGCGTAGTCGGGGTTGATGTCCATTGGATTGATATATTGCGTACTGACAGGAGACAACTTCACAACCTGCCCGCCAAGCCTTATAACGAGGGGGAAATACTCGGCTTCGGGATCGGATATGATTATGTCATCGTTCGTCAGCAGGAACACGTTGATGATCTCACGTTTGGCACTGAACGATTTGCCGGAGCCGGGAGTGCCTAAGAACAAACCATTCGGGTTCTTCAATTCTTTACGGCTTGCCATTATGAGGTTGTTGGAAAGCGCATTCAGCCCATAGTAGAGAGCCTCGCCCTGTTGGAACAGCTCACAAGTCGTAAACGGCACGAATATAGCCACACTTGATGTGGTCAGTCCGCGTTCGATCTCGATTTGGTTGATGCCGATTGGGAGTGATGACATAAACCCTTGTTCCTGTTGGTAATCGAGCCTTTTTAATGCACAGTTATATTTCTGTGCAACACCGGATGCGGCAAAAACATCATTTTCGAGTTTTTGACGCTTTTTTGCTGTGTTCATCACAAGCATTGTTACGAGGAACATACGCTCATTACGGCTTTGAAGATCGTCAAGCAAAGTCTTGGCTTCACTGCCATAGGTCACAAGATCAGGTGGCAGAACGTCCATGTCATAGCCGGCACGTACTGCCTTTTTCTGTTCCTCAATACGCATTTTATCGAGGTCGGATAGTTTACGTTTAATCATTTTGATCGCTTCACTCTGGTCAATAGAGCGTATATGCAGTGTTACAGTGGTCGGTGAATCAAGGTCTATAAAATCAGCGAGCATCCGGTCGGTTAGCTCAGGCGCGAGTATCTGGAGAAAACTGACCGCACCATAATGATTGCCTACACGTAATGCTCTGCCATCGCGAAAGTCAAATGATGACGGTGCAATACAATCCTTCGTTGACATTCCCGATTCTGCAAGCGACTTCCAGTTGAAGCGGAATTTATCTCTGCCTTCCGGATGCATTTGCTTGAACATGATTTCCATACGCTCCGTACCGTTAAGGGGTTTGGCAGCAACACCCAATACCTTGAAATTGTTGATGATGTCGGTTTCCACGCGGTATATACGCTGTTTTGCTGCCGCAAGGTTGTCAGCTTCGATACCGAACGTAAGATACTTATGCCGTACAAGTCCGTTGTTGCCCTTAGCCATTTGATTTTTGAGCATTTCAGCGTATTCGCGTCGTATATCATCGTAACCGTCAGAACGGGCGGGAATGTCAATCGCTTGGTTGAACTCATCGGGGTTGCCATACTGATTGACGAATGATAATTGCACAGTAACAGATGAATCAAAGTAGTTGAGAAGCTCGCAGTATTTCTCGAAAATCATGGTCTTGTCATCATTCTGTGCGAGATGGTAGTTTATATCATTGAACTCGATGGTCTTTGTGTACAGCCTGTCATTGACGCGGCATATCCCATCCTTGTATATTTCCCTGTACGGGAGGGAGTGCTGTGCTGTTAACGGCTTGTCAGCCCTGCCAAAGAACTTAGCCGCTAATGACGAAGCACCGCCCGGTTTTGATTTGGACGGTGCTCTTGTTCTATTTATGTTATTTGTGTTTTTGTGTGCTTTTTTTATGCCTTTTGCCTGTTGTGGCTTGCGGCGTCGTTGTGTGTTTTGCAAGGTTTTTGCCCTCCTTTTCCAGTAATGCGTAAAGATTTTCTGTTTTGTATGGGCGTTTGCCCGGAAAGTACAGCTTTGTACGGATGATGTTACGCAGGACTTTTTCAGCAGGTTGCCCGTCTTTTTCATACATTGCAAAGAAGAAAAACGGTAACATCAATCCGATCATCAAAAACGCTGCGGGAGTGCCTCCGATTGGTTCACGTAAAAAAATGTATGCAGGTATTCCAATAGCTGCGGCTGTCCCAAAGCATAAAAGCTGTCTGACTGTTAAATTGAAAAGAGCCTTATTCTTTATCCGGCTCAGGTCCTTCGGTACGTTTACAAATGCCAATATGTTCACCCCACTTCTGCATGGCGTTTGGTGTTTGCTGATTTTTCTGTTTCCATGATGATATGCGAAGCAGCTCTTATTTTCCCTGCCTCAAGCCTGTTGACCAACGATGTGTTTTTGTTTTCTTCTGCCGACCGTTTGATTAACTCCCGTTTTTGCATCTGTGCAACATAAGGATGCAAACTTGTTAGGTTGCCGTCTTTGATGCCGCAAACTATGGCTGTGCCATTGCCGCCAATTCCTTTTACTACGGCATGGAATTTATCCGAACTTACTATCTCCGGCTTGCCGCCGATGATATTGTGCAGAGCAGCATGGGTCGTAGGTATCTCTGCGTCGCGGGGCGGTTTGCCCGATTCTGCAATAATGACATCTATGACCGATTCCTGATTTGGGATTGGTTCATACTTGTTACCTACCTTAGTTAACTTCTCCATGAATTCATCAGTATGATAACAAGTAGAACCTACATTCATGTGCATCTCGTCTAGCCAACGACATTTACAGATCACTTCCTCACCATCGTAAGCGACGGTGATTTTAATGCGTTCTCCATCCTTTATTCTGAACTTCTCATGGTAATTTGCATCACGGAAGATAATCTCGTTACGAACATCAGGCATAAGTTCCGGTTTTTCACCTGAACCGTCAGGTAGTGATGCAAGCCTTTTTTGGCGAACTTCCCAATATTCAGGATGCCATTTTACAAGGGAATGGTTGATGACTTCTTCATACCCGGCTTTGTCGGATATACGGTCGGGTAATATCCACATCTTTTTGTCGAGCAACTCCCGTATCACAATTGCTTCGTCGCAATCTTCCTCATAGCATAAATAGTTTAGGTTGTTTAACGCAAGTTCTTGTGCTTCAGGAGAAAGGAAACTCGACACATTTTTATGCACCATAACCCCGCCATGACCTGCAGTGCTGACTAGGAAGACGCCTTCTATCAGCTTTTCGCAATGTTGTATCTCTCCCCAAGGGGAGGAGCGGGGTGTCATGCTCATTCCAATACCCCCGCCCTTGATTTGGCAGCCATTTGCATCATCGGGTCTTTTGTCATGGTATGTTCTGCTGCTCTCACAGCACCGTCGCGAAGACCCTCCGCTAATGACGGCTTGCGCTCAGCGGCTTTTTCTACAGCCTCATACTCTTTGATTATCGCTTTGTTGATTTCTTTGCGCAAATCGCCGTTGAGGGGGAAGGCTATGTCATGGTACTCACCATCATTGTCTTTTGATTGCGGCATGGTCACAAACATACCTTTTTCGCCTTCGACAACACGGATGCCGCGTATTGCGGCAATGTTATCCATCCCAATACTGGCAAATGCTTTAGTGCTGCCCTTTGGCTCATCGAGTGGATAGATGCGGACATCAAGTTTGACATCATGTACATTTATCCCGTTCGCAGCGCTCATATCAGGCGCGTCGTATCCGCGTTCTTCAGGAGCGAGTCTTGCGGTTTTCTCGAACTCCTTCAACACGGCGGCACTGAGTTCTTTGCGGATAACACCAGTCAATGGAAATGCGATATCGTGGAAGTTGTTTTCCTTGTCTTTCGACTGCGGCATGGTCACGAACATGCCCTTTTCGCCTTCGACCACGCGGATGCCACGGATGGCAATCATATCCTCGATGGCTACGCTGGCAAATGCTTTGGTATTTCCCTTCGGATCGTCGATAGGGTATACTCTTACATCTAATTTATTTTCTGCCATTTTGATCACTCTCTTTCTCCCCGGTTACGGGGCTTATTATTGTTTTGTGTATTCTGAGTCATTACTTTTTCGCCCGCTGCTTGGAGTTTGTCAGCGAGAGACTTCTTTGAGTTAAGTTTTGGAACTTCCGGTGTCTTTTCTTTTTGCATTGCATGAGGGTCATCGTTGTTTACTAATGGGTAATCCTTGAGAAAATCATCACGATGGTCATTAAGATAGTTCATCGTGAAGCACATATCGTCAAGGTCACTTCTGCGCTCATACCAATTATCTGCAACGACTTCAAGCGGGTCTTGGAATTTCAAGAAAAAGTCAAGTTCAGCATCATCGTAGCGGTTGTACATGACGAGATAGCTGTATGCATCAAAGACGGCTGTGATCCTGTCGGTAGCTTCTATAAGCTCTCGTTTTGAAAAAGTCATCAGTGAATCGTGATAATCCTTGAGGTTCTTTTCAAGTCGCTCAAAGAGCATGGCATGCTTTAGGCTGTGCGCTTCGTTGCCTCCCGGAAAACAGGAGCAAAACGACTCGCAGTTAGCGCGAAGGTTGCCCATTCGTGTGATTTCATCATGCCCCAAGTTTGTTATACTTATAAGCATTTCCGGAGCCATGATTACATCGTCAAGTGGTAGTTCATCAAACGTCTTAGGTTCGTCATAAAGGTCACTGAATTGCGCCTCAATCTCAGTTATGCGTTTAGCCGGATAATCGAATGCTGTAAAATCTACATGGATATTATCTGTGTCGTTTTCGGTTTCAGCAGCATGTTCCGGCGTACCTTGTTTGACTATTTCAATTACTGTGCCGATGAGATACTTGTAGTCATTGTTCCCGGCTGATATTACCCAATCGCCGGGTGATACATCACCATGTATTGTTTTTGCTATGTTCATAGGGATAACTTCCTTTCCTGCGGGTATGCGCAACAGACAAAATAGCCTTACTACCCTCATGCCGTAAGGCTTACGGTGTAAGACCATTCTGCCGCTACTTTAGCTTGCGCCAAATAGTGCTTTGCTCATACTGCCTGTCTTGAAAAGAATGAAGCAGAGCAATATCGTGTAGCCAACCACTCCCCAAATTGCGGCATGTACGCTTGATGCAGCGGTTATACCTTGTAGCAGTACCGCATAGATGGCGACACAGACCATGATTAAGAACCCCTGAAACGCCAATGCGAACAATGCTTTGAGGTAGTTGTTGCCCATGCTGCCCCATTCACGGTTTACCATAGTGGAGAGCGGAATGGGCGCGATGGAGATCGTTAGGTATATCTCTATCATCCTCCCGTAAATTATGAGGAAAACGCATATAGAGATAGCGTTCATGACGATACGCAATATCGCAGACTCGAAGTACAGTCCAATTAGTTCACCGACACCCATTTCATCCAATTGAGCAGCGAGTTCGGTGAGGGCGACTTCTACGTCGAGATTACCACCGATTATACCTGCGCTTGCGTTTACAGCATTTTGACCGAGCGCGAATACTGCCATTACTATGTCGAATGTGTTTGTTAGAATCCAGACGGCTACGAATGTTTTAAAAATCCACTTGAATATGATGAATGTGTCAAACTCATGCATGTTGTTACGTTCGATGATGAGGTGTATCAGTTCGTAACAGACGATGAAAGTAAGTATCACACCCGCGATTGGTATAATCACCGTTTCTGAAAGGGTACGGACAAGGTTAAAGACGCCGGCGTTCCAGCCCTGCGGCGTCTGTCCCACTTGTCCCGCAATTTCATTGACACGTTCATTCATATCATTGAACATGCCTGTGAAATTGTGTGTGATGCCGTCGATCAACAGTCCCCTAAACCATTCGGCGATTGCGTCGAACAGCCCTAACATCTTCTAAAATAAGCCGCTGAGCAAAGGAACGAGGACAATACCGATCAGTGCGACACCCCCGCCACTCATCAGTTGTTTCATGCCCTGTGACTTTGCGCCGGGATTGTCATTCCCGTACCCTTCCAAAAGGTTGATTACACCCCAGATACCGAGACCTGCGCCTAGCGCAATGACTAAGGTTTGCAGTACATCTACCGCAGAGTTGAAAAAATCCATGATTATTTGCCCGGAAAAATCAAACGGTGCTGTGCCTTTGGTTTTGTGGCTGCACCCAAACAAAAAACCGCCTTTAGCGGAATTCTGTCCATGCGCGTATTCGGTTCTCCGGTTCTCCTTTCGGTTTAGTTTTTATTTTGTTGCCGCGCATTATTTAATTTTTAACATACCTTTATATAAAAAGAGCTATGCGGTATAGACATAACCCCTGCTGGACAAATGATGTGCTATTGGTCGTAGCGTATGTTGAACGTCCGATTGAAGCCGTAGACTTCATTCGGGAGGTCATACTCGATTAGCCAGTTCTTGACTGATTCAACAGCGTACTCATCGTATTTTACGCTTACTCCTACATAGTCGCCTGCATCGAATGTAATAACTGTTTTATGGGCTTCGCTGATGAACAAGTTTTCATTAAGTATGCAGGACACTGCTTGTGCATGAGGATTGCCCGACACAGAATAAATGCCAAGTATTTCTGCTATCTGTTTTGCCGTGTACATCCGGGGAATAGGGTGTTCATCAGTAGTCTCTACTTCCATATCTGCTGCAATGGCAACTCCCAAGGGGCTGTACAGTTCTCGCAAGAATAGGATTATATCTTCCGGCATTGCACCTATCTCCCGCATTACACGTATCACGATCCGTGCGCAAGCGTTATATTCACCCAATCTTGGTACGGGCATAGCCGTGCGTGATTCCAGTTCGGTTCGTTCAACAGCCTCTAGTTCATTGAATTTTGTTACATAAGCGGCAGTAAAAAGGACACCTTTCTCACCAGTCAGTTTATTGGCTACCATTTCGCAACCCATTTTTGATAGCAGATAACAAGGTAATGT
>Ga0123353_10013205_pt1 | contig 11815 bp, 10 predicted proteins | sample TergutLab28metaG_3_FD_92763 | JGI IMG/M metagenome (GOLD analysis project Ga0123353, IMG submission 92763) | Labiotermes labralis P3 segment gut microbial communities from Petit-Saut dam, French Guiana - Lab288 P3 | ecosystem: Host-associated > Arthropoda: Insects > Digestive system > Gut ... | reverse complement strand
CCGTCACGCTCGGACGCGAGAACCACGTCGACGAGACCCGGACCTCGGCCACCGGACCACCGACCTCGCTGTCACGGTACAACCGGTAGGTCAGGTCAGAGTTGTCGTAGTCGAAGTTCGCGACGATCTGCGCGCTGACCTGCCCCGAGACCGTCGAACGCACCACCGGGACAGCCCACTTGGTCCCGTCAAGCCTCGGACCAACCTTGTTCGGCGCGGCCGATGGCACCGCGAAGCGTGCCAGACCTTCTTGCGCCTGGCCGTTGACCTGCAAGAACTCGCCGGCGTACACCACGTACGTGTCATTGCCGGTCACGTGCCACGGACCTTGTTTGATCCCGGTGTAGGTCCCAGCCGGGATCTGTGGGAACCAGGTGAGCAACGACGGAGCCGGCTCGCCGATATGGCTGGTGTACCCGGACTGCGCCGCCACGACCCTACCTGTGGCGGCCTTGGAGAAGGCCGTGGCGCGGTAATAGTCCGGGGTCTGGTTACGCGTTTCGCCGAACCCGCCGATGCTCGCGCACCAGTGCTGGTGGCTAGCCGCGTACACGGCCCCACCCATCGGGTACACCGAGTAGACGTCACCGTGGCAGTCGGCGTTCCAGATCATCGCCCCGGTGTTGGGGTCAGCGCGGAACACACCCTCAGAGTTGGCGGCGACGTTGCCGGAGAAGTCGTACATACCGCCGTAGATCCCGTCCTCGGACGCGACGAGGCTGGTCACGGTCCCACCGCCATTGCCCGCAGGGCCGATCTTGTTGCCGTCCATCACCTTGATGTACTGGTTGGTGGGGAACGACTGCAGCGCAGCGGTGCTCGGGCTCAACGACCCAAGACCGGGGACCGATGCGCCGTTGATCCGGTTGAACTTGCCGCCGACGACCAGGCGCGAACCGTCCTTGGTCAAAGCCATCGCGGTCACCTGGGAGTTCGCGTCGGCGCGCCACGGCAGCACCGACCCGTCAGCGGCGTTGAACGCGCCCAGGTACGCCCGGTCGACCAACGTCGTGGAGACCTTCGGCGCCAGCTTCAAGAAGTTCCCGCCGACGTACACCGTCGTGTTGCTCGCCGCGATGGCCAGCACCCTCGTGCTGGCCACCGGCTGGAACGCCTCGACCAGGGACCCGTCAGCGGTGTTGAACGCGGCGATGTTCACACGCCACTTGCCGTCCACGTGCGAGAACGCCCCGCCGACGTACAACCGCTTGCCGTCAGGCGAGACCGCCATCGACTGCACCTGGCCGTCGAGGGTGTGGTTGAACGGCAACAACGCACCCGTGCGCACGTCGTAGGCCAGCAGGTAGGTCCGCACCGACTCGTCGACGCCCCTGGCGGCACCGGCAGGACGCGCCCTGGTGAAGTCACCACCCACATAGACCGTGTTCCCCACGACCGCCTGGGTCCACACCACGCCACCAGCGCGGTTGTTGTACGACCCACCAGAGATCTGCACCGTCGGCAACGAGTCTGCGCTCACGGTGGCCGGGGTCGCCGGGTTGGCCGGGCTTACCGGCGCCGAGTCAGCGTTGGCGGGGCTTGCCATCCCCACCGTCACCACAGCACCGACCGCCGACAGGGCCAACGCCCGTCTCCAAGGCACACGCTTCACTGGATTGTCCGATCTGCTCTGACGCCATTGTCACCACGCACCGGGACATTGGGTGCGCACCGGCACATCGTAGGGTGGAACGGACATCGCCGATCGGGACGTTCGGGGTGTTTCACCCGAACGCCTGGCCGTCAGCCGAAACGGCCGGAAATGTAGTCTTCGGTGGCCTGCTGCTTGGGGGTGGAGAAGATAGTCGCGGTGTCGTCGATCTCGACGAGCCGACCAGGCTCGCCCGTCTCCTTGAGGTTGAAAAAGCCGGTACGGTCCGACACCCGGGCAGCCTGCTGCATGTTGTGGGTGACGATAATGATCGTATAAGACGCTTTTAGCTCGGCGACAAGGTCTTCGATAGCCAAAGTCGAGATCGGGTCAAGAGCAGAACACGGTTCGTCCATGAGCAGGACCTGCGGGCGCACAGCGATGGCTCGTGCGATGCACAGCCGCTGCTGCTGGCCGCCCGACAGACCCGACCCAGGACGACCCAGCCGGTCCTTGACCTCGTTCCACAGGTTCGCCGCGCGCAGGGCCTGCTCAGCCAGGTCAGCAGCGTCGGACTTGGAGATTCGACGGTTGTTCAGCCGCACCCCGGCCAGCACGTTCTCCGCGATCGACATGGTGGGGAAAGGGTTGGGGCGCTGGAAGACCATCCCGACCTGGCGGCGCACCGCCACCGGGTCGACACCAGGGCCGTACAGGTCCACCCCGTCGATGGTGACGGTCCCGTCCACACGTGCCCCAGGGATAACCTCGTGCATCCGGTTCAACGTGCGCAAGAACGTGGACTTGCCGCACCCTGACGGTCCGATGAGCGCAGTGACCGACCGCGGCTCGATCGACAGCGCCACGTCTGCGACCGCCAGGAAGCTCCCGTAGTAGATATTGAGGTCTTTGGCCTCGATACGTTGCGACATGTGACTCCTACCCCCTGACCTTGGGTGCGAACCACCGGCTCACCCCACGGGCGACCAGGTTCAGCAGCATGACGATAATGATGAGCGTGAGGGCCGCGGCCCAGGCACGGTCGAAGTTGATGGTCTCGATACAAGTCGCCTCGACGTCAGGACGGCACGTCACCAACCCGGCACCGTACTGCTGGTAGACAAAAACCGGTAACGTCATCATGTTTCCGCTGAACACGTCACGGTTGATCGAGTACGAGGCGCCGACGGTAATGATCAGCGGCGCGGTCTCGCCGATCACCCTTGCGACCGCGATCATCACCCCTGTGGTCAGCCCCGCCACCGCCGTGCGTACGACGACTTTGATGATCGTCAGCCACTTGGGCACACCCAGCGCGTACGACGCCTCACGCAGCTCGTTGGGCACCAACCGCAGCATCTCTTCGCCCGAGCGGACCACCACGGGTGTCATGAGCACCGCCAAGGCCACCGCCCCGACGATCCCTGAGCGTGCCTGCGGCCCGACGAACAAGAAGAACACTGCGAAGGCGAACAACCCGGCGACGATCGAGGGGATACCCGTCATGACGTCCACGAGGAACGTCACCGCCCTGGCCAGCTTGCCCGTGCCGTACTCGGCCAGGTAGATCGCGACCATGAGCCCGATCGGCACCGAGATCAGCGTGGCCCACCCGGTGACGAGCAGGGTCCCGACGATCGCGTGGTAGGCACCTCCGGCGTCCATACCGCCGAAGACGTTGCGCATGGAGTTCAGCAGGAAGTACGTGTCGAACCGGCCAGCGCCGCGTGTGATCACCGACAAGACCAACGACACCAGCGGGATCATGGCCAGCGCGAACGCGATGTACACCACCACCCGCATGACGGTGTCCTTGCGTTTGCGGGCTGGGTCCACCTGGCTCAGGGCCGCGCGCAGGTCAGCGGCAGCCGCCTGCTGTGCCGTCGACGACGACGTCGTCGGCTGTGTTTTCGGCTGTGCGTTTTCGGTGGCGGCCATCAGTTCGCTCCCGAGAAGTCTTTGCGCCGGGCGACGATCGCCCGTGCCGCCATGTTGACCACCATGGTGATGACGAACAGCGCCAGACCTGTGGCGATGAGCGCCGACACCCCCATCTGCGTCGCGTCGTTGAACTTGTTGGCGATATTGGCGGCGATGGTCTGCTGCTGGCTGGCCACCAGGAGCCTCCACGACGAGCTCAGGCCCGGTGAGAGCACCATCGCCACAGCCATGGTCTCGCCCAGCGCCCGGCCCAGCCCCAGCATGGACGCCGAGACGATGCCCGAACGTCCGTACGGCAAGACCGCCAGCCGGACCATCTCCCACCGGGTGGCCCCCAGCGCCAGCGCGGCCTCCTCGTGCAGCGGCGGGGTGGTCAAGAACACCTCACGGCACACAGCGGTGATGATCGGCAAGATCATCACCGCCAGCACCAGCGACGCAGTCATCAGGACCCGTGGGGGGCTGGACGCCTGTCCGTTGGAGTCGCCGGCGAACAGCGGGATCCACCCCAGCCAGCGCACCATGGCCGAGAAGACCGGGTGCAGCAGCGGAGCCAGGACCATCACCCCCCACAGCCCGTAGATCACCGAGGGGATGGCTGCCAGCAGGTCCACCACGTAACCCAGCGCCGCGGCCAAGCGCCGCGGAGCGTAGTGCGAGATGAACAAGGCGATACCGATGGCCACCGGCACCGCCATGACCAGCGCGACGAGCGCTGCCAGCACCGTGCCGAACACCAACGGCCCGATGACCTGCAGCACCGACTGGCCTGCCGGGATCCACCCGACCTCTTCGGAGATCGAGTCGCCGGCACTCAGCGCTGGCCACGCCTCGATCACCAAGAAGACGGCCACCGCGGCGAGGACCATCACGATGAGGACGCCCGACCCTGCCGCGGTCCAGCCGAAGATACGGTCGGCCGCACGTCCCAGACGCGCTGCCACCGTGTCCTTGGGCGCCAGCGCCGAGTCCATGGCCAACGCGGAGGCTTCGCGCACCGGGGCCTCTGGCGTGCTGGTGTCGTCAGGCACCTGCTGCTCCTCGTGTCTCAGTGTGGTCGTGGGACCAGGCACAGCGGCCGGCCGAAGCGGACGGCCGGCCACTGTGCATCTGGTTCAGCCCTTGACCGTGATGGTCTCGACGGCTGCGAGGATCTCGGCACGCAGGTCCGCCGAGATCGGGGCAGACCCCGCCGCGGAGGCTGCCGTGCTCTGGCCCTGCTCGCTGACCACGTAGCTGACGAAAGCCTTGACGAGGTCGGCCTTGTCGGCGCTGGCGTAGGTGTCGCACACCGCCAGGTAGGACACGAGGATCACCGGGTAGGCGCCGGCGGCCGCCGTGGTCCGGTTGATGGAGAAGACGATGTCGTTGTCGGCGCGTCCCTCGGTGTTACGCGCCGAGTCAGCCAGGGTCGCCACAGCAGCGTCAGCGGTCGGGCCGACGAACGCGTCACCGACCTTGACCTTCACCGTGCCCAGCTTGCCGATCGCCGAGGCGTCGGCGTACCCGATGGTCCCCGTGCCGCCGTCGACACCCTGCACCACAGCGGACGTTCCGTTGAGGCCCTGGAAGGTGTCCTTGGAGACCGGGAAGGTGCTCGACACCTCGTAGGTCCACACGTCAGGGGCAGCCTTGGACAGGTACTCGGTGAAGTTCTTCGTGGTGCCCGAGTCGTCGGAGCGGTACATCACCGAGATCGAACCGGTGAGCTTGTCGGCGACGGCCTCGTTGTCGGCGGTGATCGCCGGGTCAGACCAGCTCGTGATCTGGCCGGAGAAGATCTTCGCGACAGTTTCCGCGTCGAGGTTGAGGCTGTCGACCCCGGCAACCTTGAACGCGACGGCGATCGGGCTGACGTACACCGGCACGTCGAACGCCTGCCCGCCGCTGCACACCTTGGACGACGAGGCGATCTCGTCGGTGGTCAGCGCCGAGTCGGTCCCGGCGTACGAGAACGTACCGTCGAGCAGGCCCTTGCGCCCTGCACCAGAGTCGGAGACCGAGTAGTTGATGGTCGTGCCGGTGTGCTCGGTCTGGAAACCGGCCATCCAGGCTTCTTGGGCTTTGCTCTGCGAGCTGGCGCCACCACCGTCGAGGGTGCCGCTCAGCGAGGATTCGGACGTGTCGTCCGTCCCGGACCCGGTGGGGTCGTCGGAGCCACAGGCCGCCAGGCCCAGCGCGAGGGCCAGCGCTCCAGCAATTGCGAACGTACGCTTCACAGGAGTTCCTTCGTCTCAATCGCATGGCACGGGACCGTGCCGTGCTGGCGAGGCTATGGGCCCCAGGTGACCGCCGTGGGGGCGCCAGGTGAACTCCGGGTGAACGCTAGTGGAGCACTAGTGGAGCAGTCCGAGCAAGGTGGCCAGGGAGCGGTGACGGGCGTCCCAGGTCCACTGGTCGACCATCCAGGCACGGCCTGCCTCACCCATGGCAGCGGCACGGGCCGGGTCGTTGAGCAGCTCGACGATCTGCCAGGCGACAGCGGTCGCGTCGGTGCCGTCCACGACACACCCGGTCTCGCTGTCGCGGACCGCCTCGGGGGCGCCGCCGGACGTCCCGGTGACCACAGGCAACCCAGCTGCCGCAGCCTCCAGGTAGACGATGCCCAACCCTTCGACCTCCAGACCCCCCCAACGGGAGCGGGCGGGCATGGCGAACACCTGGGCTGTGCGGTACAGGGCGGCGAGGTCGTCGTCGGGGACGAAACCGGCGAACGTCACCGCGTCAGAGACCTTGTGCTTGGCGACGAGCTCGGACAGGTGGCCGGCGTACGGTCCGCGTCCACCGATGACCAACCGGGCGTCGGGGTGGTGCTCGAGCACCCGCGGCCAGGCAGCGATGAGCGTGTCGTGCCCTTTGCGCGCGACCAGGCGCGAGATCGACACAACCACCGGGGCGTCACCCAGGACCCACCGTCGACGCAGGTCAGCGACTGCTTCGTCGCTGACGTCCGCGAACGTCTGGGGTGTGACCCCCGGGCTGAGGCGTTCCAGACGCTCGACGGGCAGCTCCCGGACCAGGTGTTTGCGGGTGTAGTCGCTGATATACGTCACGCGGTCGGCCCGCCGCGCGATGGTCCGCAGCGCGTGGCGGAACCCTGGCACTGCCGCCCACCACACCTCGTGCCCGTGCGTGGTGGACACCACCTTGCGCACCTGGGTCTTGGTGCGCAGGTCCGCAGCCAGCAGACCTAGTGGCGCAGCCGCCCCGAACCACGCCGCCTCGCACTTGTGCTCGTTGGCGATCCGCACGACCTCCCGGGCGACCGTGCGTGTGGGGAGCATCGGGTACCGGCTGATTCGTTCCACCGGGTACGGCTGGGCCGCGTCCCACTCTTGCCACCCCTCACGCCGCGACGTGGCCACCACCACGTCGTCCGCGTCGAACCGACGCACCAGCTCGTGCACATAGGTCTCGATCCCTCCGTGCCCCGGAGGGAAGTCGTTCGTCACCACCAGCAGACGTGCCATGGCCGCAACCTACCAACCGTCGCCCGCCCCGTGGGCCGGTATCCAGATCACCATCCAGCTCAGGCGGTGCGCCACTCACCGGTGACGAGGTAACGGATACGCCGGGCGATGGACACGCCGTGGTCGCCGAAGCGTTCGTAGTACCTGGCGAGGAGTGTGAGGTTGACGACCTGCTGGGCCGTCCCCGTCCATGTGTCACCGAGCTGGATGGCGAAGGACGCCGTGTGCAGCTCGTCGAGCAGGTCGTCGTCGCGTTCCACCTCGTCGGCCAGCGCCAGGTCGCGGGTGGCCAGCAGACGCACAGTCCGTTCGCCGACACGGTCAGCGGCTTGGCTCATGGACGTGACCAGGTCGACGACCTGGTCGGCCGCCGCTGTCTGCGGGTAGCAGCGCCTGGCCACCTGGGCGACGTGACGGGCCAGGTCGCCCATCCGTTCCAAGGACGAGGCGATACGCAGGGCCGAGATGATGACGCGCAGGTCGGTGGCGACCGGTTGCTGGCGGGCGAGCAGCATGACGCACCGTTCGTCCAGGTCGCGGTTCAGAGCGTCGATCACCATGTCACCGGCGATGACGGACTCGGCCAGCGGAAGGTCGGCGGTGAGCAGGGCTTGACCGGCTGACTCGATGGCCGTCTCGACCCGTCGTGCCATGGCTACCAGGTCGTCACCGAGCTGTGTCAGCTCAGCCTCGAAGATCTCGCGCATTGTTCTCCTGTCGGGTGGCCGGGAAAAACCTCGGACCAGGACGCTCCCTGGTCTAGCCTGCCACGGCCTGGTAAACAGCTGGCCGACGGCAGGTGAACAATGGCCGTCGAACTGGCAGCCTGGGCGCGCTGGGCTGCCCCACCAGCCTACTGTGGTGCCCGTGGGACCGTTCTTCCAAGAGGCAGGCTGGTTGGTGGCCGGGCTCGTCGGCGTGCTGGTGGGCGCGCTGCCGACCCTGGCTTTCTGCCGGACCGAACGTGTGCAGAAAACCGTCCCCGCTGGTCGAGAGCCAGTCGTGGACGACGGTGTGGTGCGGGTGCTGGCGGTGCTGCGCTCAGCTGCTGTCGTCGTCGACGACGACAGCGCGGTGCTGCGCGCCACACCAGCGGCCTACGCCCTGGGCCTGGTGCGCGACGGGGCGCTGGTCCACGCGCCGGTGCGGCGCCTGGTCGACGAGGTGCGCACCGACGGGGTGATCCGCGACGCCGAGCTGGACCTGCCGCGCGGGCCGATGGGGCCAGCGACGCTGCGTGTCTCGGTGCGGGTGGCCCAGGTCGCGCCAGGTATGGTCGCGGTCCTGGCCGACGACCTGACCCAGGCCCGGCGTGTGGAAGCCATCCGGCGCGACTTCGTCGCCAACGTCTCCCACGAGCTCAAAACACCCGTCGGGGCGCTGGCGCTGCTGGCCGAAGCGGTCGGGCAGGCCCCCGACGACGCTGAGGCGGTGCGCCGTTTCGCTGGGCGTATGACCGACGAGACGACCCGCCTGTCGCGGCTGGTCCACGAGATCATCGAGCTGTCACGGCTCCAGGTCGCCACGACCGACGCTCTGAGCCTGGTCGAGGTGGACGAGGTCGTCGCCGAGGCGGCCGACGCCGTGGCGACTGCTGCCGCAGCCCGCAACGTCCGCCTGGCTGTGGGGCCGCCCACCGGCCTGTGCGTGACCGGTGACCGGCAGATGCTCGTCACCGCCGTGCGCAACCTCGTCGACAACGCTGTGGCGTACTCGTCCGACGGGACATCGGTGAGCATCAGCGTGCGGCCCGCACGTACTGACGAGGGTGTGGACGTGGTGGAGGTCGTCGTCGTCGACGAGGGTGTCGGAATTCCTCCTGACCTGCACGACCGGGTGTTCGAACGCTTCTTCCGCGTCGACCCTGCCCGTTCGCGCGACACCGGGGGGACCGGCCTGGGCCTGTCCATCGTCAAACACGTCGCCGCCGACCACGGCGGAGACGTCATCGTGTGGTCCCAGCCGGGGCGGGGGTCCACGTTCACCATCCGTGTGCCCAAGGCCGACACCCACACCCCCGCCGGTGCCACGCCCAGGAAGGCTGGACCATGACCCGCATCCTGGTCGTCGAGGACGAGGAGTCCTACCGCGACCCGTTGACGTACCTGCTCACCCGCGAAGGCTACGACGTGGTCGCGGCAGCCAGCGGCCCTGCGGCCCTGGACCTTTTCGACCAGCACGGTGCCGACCTGGTGCTGCTCGACCTCATGCTCCCGGGCCTGCCCGGGACCGAGGTGTGCCGCCGTCTGCGCGCTGTCTCTAGCGTCCCGGTCATCATGCTCACAGCCAAAGACGACGAGATCGACAAAGTCGTCGGCCTCGAGCTCGGCGCCGACGACTACGTCACCAAGCCGTACTCCTCACGCGAGCTGGTCGCCCGTATCCGTGCGGTCCTGCGCCGCCGCGGCGAACCAAACGCCGAACCCCCCGCAGAACCCGACGGACCAGTGCTCGCTCTCGGCCCGGTCGAGATGGACGTGGACCGCCACACCGTCCGCGTCCACGGCACCCTGGTCACCCTCCCCCTCAAAGAGTTCGAGCTCCTCGAGCTCCTCCTCACCAACGCCGGACGCGTCCTGACCCGCACCCAGCTCATCGACCGCGTCTGGGGCGCCGACTACGTCGGAGACACCAAAACCCTCGACGTCCACGTCAAACGCCTGCGCGCCAAGATCGAAACCGACCCAGCCCACCCCCAGCTCCTCACAACCGTCCGAGGCCTCGGCTACAAGCTAGCCCTCCCCGAAACCTGACCGTCAGTGGCAGCAACCTTCATCACGCTCGCAGAAGACGAACGCTTCGCCGATGTCGTCCACACCGGCATCGGCCACCTGCGCGACCTCGTCACCTCCCGTGAGCTGCTCGACCTGGCCCGCCTAGACCTCGAAGGCAAGACCGACGCTCAAGCCGTCATCGAAACCTACGACCAATGGACATCGACCTTCTTCGACGTCATCAACAGATCAACCCTGGGGGCGTGACCACACGGCGGCACTGTCCTCGCTGGCGGGGACCTCACCGTTGTGCACAAAAACTCGCCAACCACGAGACGCTCGGACCACACAGGTCCACGGCATCTGCGTCACTTCGGACGGACGCGACGGCGGGTGTTAGCCCAGACCGGACTTGTCGGCTATCGCCATCAGGCGGGCGACGGCCTTGAGGACCCGGGGGCGGTTCTTGGCAGTCTTGACCCAGGTGGGTAGGGCGACGTACCAGGAACCCTGGTGCGGGTAGCAGCATGTGTAGTGCCTCGACCGCGGCAACCCAGCCCGCTCGTCGCGGACGGTGGCCGTGATGTAGCAGCGCAGCTGGTCCAGGTGATGACGGTTGTCCACCCAGAGGGTGCCGAGGGCGCCCACCTCGGTCATCAGAAGCAGCCGTCGGGCTCTGATGGGTCCTGGGTCGACCATGACATCGCTCGGAAAGCCGGTGCACGAGTCACGCGCCCCGCACCCAAGGCACGTGAACTGGCCATCGTCGGCAGTCCAGCTACGCCACCAGACCGTCCGGTGTTCCACACCTGGGCGCCCGCAGCGGGAGCACACCACCCACCGATCACGGCCGAAACCTGTGGTCGGATCTGGGGCGAACCGTCCGTCGACGACCTGCGGCGGCGCGTCGACCTGAGCCCGCAACGCCCTGACGTCGAGGACCTCGTCTAGCCTGGCACCACGCGCGGCGGACAGACGGTCGGCTTCGTCCAGCCAGTACCGCGCTTCGTAGGATGAGCGCCACGCCGGATCTTTCGCCATCTCCAGGCGGGCCCGGGCGACGGCCAGCGCCTCGTACAGCGCCGGGTCGGTCGGGGCTTCGACCCTGGTTTCCGGCCCACGGCAGTGCCCCACCTCGAACTCGCCCATGAGACCAGTCAGTCTGCCCAGTGCTTCAGTGACGAACCCGGCGTTGATGGCCGTACCCGCCGCCGTGTCCAGACCTCGTGCCGACTGCAGTGTCAGGTCAGCCAGCCTCGTCTCCCACAACGCAGGTTCGGCCTGGACGGTCATGGTGTCAGGCTAGCCACCAGACGCACCGGTCGGTACCGGTTTTCGTCAGGCACATCGGTACCGCGACCGCTGAGCCGCAAACGAAGTCCACGACATACTTGGCGCAGACAATGGGGACGGTTCCTATGTCTTGCCTGTTCAAGCGTGGTATTCGGTTGGTCGAGCCGTCGCGGTGACGGGTCGGCTTCATCGGGGCATCGCTGTTGTCGTCCTCTGCGCACGACGATAGTCGTCTTTTGCGGCACCGGTCAGTTGGTCTGGCTGGGCAAATCCAGTTGACGTTGGGCAGATCCCGGGCGGGCGCGGCGACAGGTGCCCGTAGTCTGGCGGGCTGGTTTTTCGCCTACCACCCGCCCGGTGTGGTCTTGTGGGCATCCTTGCGTGAGGCACGGTGTTGGTTCGTGGACAATGTGTTATGAGGCACCGCCGGGGTCAACCAGGTGCGTGGCCATCTGAGTCTCGAACGTGGGTGTCTCACGGGCCGTGATGGAGGGATCCCGCAGGGGTTGGCTGTTCATTTCTCGTTTTGGGTGTCGTGAAATGTACATACGTAGGGGTCTGGGGTTGGGGTCCTAAGGGGTTGGGTAGTGGTCGCGTGCTGGTTGTTTCGTCGTCCGTGACGGCGCTCAGAACAGTGCTGAGGATTTGGACAAATAGGGCAGGGGCTGGTAGGATCGTACACATGTTGCAGGGGACAGAACCCACCGGACCAGCCGCACCAGAGGTCGGCTCGGAATACGGTACGCACCACGTTGACCACAGTGTTTCCGCCGGTGTGGAACAGGGTGGGTTTGTTCCGGCGGGTT
>Ga0123353_10013202_pt1 | contig 11817 bp, 11 predicted proteins | sample TergutLab28metaG_3_FD_92763 | JGI IMG/M metagenome (GOLD analysis project Ga0123353, IMG submission 92763) | Labiotermes labralis P3 segment gut microbial communities from Petit-Saut dam, French Guiana - Lab288 P3 | ecosystem: Host-associated > Arthropoda: Insects > Digestive system > Gut ... | reverse complement strand
TTATAGTAAATAATTAACAATTAACAAAGAACAATTAACAATTGAATTTTTGAAAATAAGAATTTCGAAGAAATTCAACAGTCATTATTCATTGTTAATTATTCATTATTAATTGATTTTAAGTAGGGGGTATTTAAATGGATGTAATGATTATTGAAAAGCCGGATGTTAGGGCACTGGAAGTAACAGATAATTATGGCAAGTTTGTTGTTGAGCCGCTTGAGAGGGGCTATGGCACAACCCTTGGGAATTCAATCCGCAGGGTGCTACTATCCTCGATTCCCGGCGCAGCGGCGACCAGCGTGAAGTTCGATGGTGTGCAACATGAATTCACCACGATTGAAGGCGTGCGCGAGGATGTCACCGAGATTATTCTCAACATCAAAAACCTCGCAATTCGCATTACCGATGGCGATGGCGGGCTGATTGTGATTGACGCGACCACTGAGGGCGCAATCACAGCGGCAGATATCAAATGCCCTGAAAATATCGAGATTGTAAACCCTGATTTGCATATCGCAACACTGGGCAAGGGCGCGAAGCTATTCGCAGAAATAACGGTTCAGCGCGGCACAGGCTATGTTTCAGCCGAGCGCAATAAGCAACTCTCGGGCGCCATTATCGGCGTTATTCCCGTGGATTCGATTTACACACCTTCGCATAAAGTGAACTACACTGTTGAAAACGCGCGTGTTGGCCAAGTGACCGACTTTGATAAGTTGACCCTTGAAGTGTGGACAAACGGCACAATTCGCCCTGATGATGCGGTGGCAACGGCTGCAGGAATTCTTTCCGAGCATGTGAATTTGCTCCGTGATATGACCGAAATCGGCGCAGCATTTGCTGAGCAAAATGCCAAGAAAGCCAAGGGCAAGAAGCCGGGCGGCGATGATTTGCTGAGTGAAAAGATTGAAGTTCTTGACCTTTCCGTTCGCTCGTATAACTGCCTAAAACGCGCTGATTTGCACCTGATTCGCGATTTGGCAGAAAAGAGCCAAGAAGAAATGGCGCGCATCAAGAATATGGGCAAGAAAAGCTTTGATGAGGTAATTGGGAAGCTGAAGGATAATGGGATTATATTGAAAGAAACTGAAGAATAGTGATTAGTGGCTAGTGACTAGTGGTTAGAAAAAAATCTAATCACTAACCACTAGACACTAGGCACTAGTTTTAGACCGAAGGGAGAAAACTAAAATGGCTGTTCACAGAAGAAAACTAGGTAGATACACTTCACATAGGGTTGCGCTAATTCGAAATTTGGCAACTTCGCTTTTGCAGCATGATAGAATCGAAACAACCTATCAAAAGGCGAAAGAGGCGCAGCGCGCAGCCGATAGAATGGTAACACTGGGCAAAAAGGGCACTCTGGCGGCTCGCCGCAGGGCTTTGGCATTTCTATATAGCGAAGATGTTGTGACCAAATTGTTCGGCGAGATTGCCGAGAAATATGCTGATAGAAACGGCGGCTACACCCGCGTGCTTAAAACCGGCCCGCGCCGCGGCGACGGCGCTGAAATGGCGATTTGCGAATTAGTTTGATTTTCAAACTAATTCTGAACGAATAACGAAAAAGTAATAACGAATAACTGTTGTAGGAAACGCTTAGGCGTTTCCTATTTTTAAAGGTGATGTAAATGAAAATTGCGTTTTATACACTCGGGTGCAAGGTTAATAATTCGGAGACTGAAGGGTTTATTCGGCAGTTTGCTGCGGCGGGCTGGGAGGTTGTGCCATTTAATGATGCAGCCGATGTTTATGTGGTGAACTCCTGCGCGGTGACGGGCATGGCCGAGGCGAAATCTAGAAAAGCAGTTAACAGTCGGCAGTTGACAGTTGACAGTGAAGATAGAAAGCCAATTATTGCGGTTATCGGCTGCGCTTCTCAGCTGGGAAAAAGCAAATTCAATGCGGATATTATTTTGGGAACAGAAAATAGGCATGAATTATTTGCGAAGGTGACGGAGACATTTGTAGGGGCGACTATTAGTCGCCCGGCCGCCAGTGGAGATAAAATTGCCACTTTTCAGGCGAACGCAGTTCGCCCCTACAATGTTGGGGGAAGAACTCGCAAAATAATCAAAATCCAAGATGGGTGCGAGAATTTCTGCGCTTATTGCATTATTCCGCATGCCAGGGGAAAAGAAAAATCTAGGGCGGTCAGCGAGATTTTGGAAGAAATAGGAGCAAATCCAAGTAGTGAAATAGTTTTGGTGGGGATTCATGTGTCCAGTTGGCAGTTGACAGTTGACGGTCGACAGTTAAGGTTGCTTGATTTGGTGGAAGAGATACTGAAGATTGATGGAGTACATAGGGTTAGGCTGGGAAGTTTAGAGCCTCATGATATGGATGAAGAATTTGTAAATAGGGCGGCGGAATTGTGTGGTGAGAAAAAACGAACCCCTCCGTCATCGCCTTTGGCGATGCCACCTCCCCTTAACAGGGGAGGCATATTGTGTCCGCACTTTCATATATCTCTGCAGAGCGGCTCGGATAGCGTTCTTGCTCGAATGGGCAGAAAATATAATTTTGATAGATTTTATGCGATTGTGAAAAACCTAAAAGAAAAAATACCAAATTGCGCGATAACAACCGATATTATCGCTGGCTTTGGCGGAGAAACTGAAGCAGAATTCAAAGAAAGCTATCGTAATATCGAAAAATGCGAGTTTGCCAAGATTCATATTTTCCCTTATAGCGAGCGGCAAGGAACAACGGGCGCGAGTAAAGAATTTATCCAAGAGCACGGAAGCGTGCCTTCGGCCGAGCGAAAAAAGCGAGCAAAGATTTTGGGTGAGTTGGCGGATAGGGCACATAATGAATTTTTACAATCACAAGTAGGGGCAGAGCAAGAAATTGTGTGGGAGAAAAACGGCGGATATACGCCGAATTATACAAGGGTTAAATGTGAAGAAGGGAATTTTGAGAGCGGAGATATAGTAAAGGTCAAAATAATGAAAAGCGATGGCGAAAAGTGTTTTGGGGAAATTATGTAGGCATTGCCGAAATCATTTGTAAAACTTGCATTTATTGTCGGAATTGTATATTATCTTATAGTTGTGAAAAGAATCAATATAGAGCTTGAAAAATCAAAGATAAGCCCATGGGTTTTTGGGTTTGTTTTGCTTTTCTCGGTGGTTTCTTCCCTGATGTTTTGGTTTAGAAAGATGATGCAAGGTGCAACTTTCGAAAGTGCAATGTTTACCGTTCGTTCTGGCGTTAGCGGAATAACAAGCGGAATGACTATGGATGCTGTGCGAGATATTCTGCTGATTTCCTTAATCTGCATGGGTTTTGCTCTGACCATTATATATTTGATATCAAAAATTAAAATTAACGGGCATCGCCTGGGGCGCACACACTTGCAAATAATGATTGTGATTATGCTGTTTTTAAGCATATTTTTGCAAGATTCAGTTTACTATATTTCGTCTTACAGAACCTATGCAAAACTTGCAAATGAGCCGTCGAATTTCATTGCTGAGAATTATGTGAACCCTAAGGATGCTAACATAACTTTTCCGGATAAAAAGCGAAATTTGATTTATATTGTGCTCGAGAGCATGGAAAATACTTTTGCAGATAATAAAAGTGGAGGGATATCGAATACAAATCTAATACCAAACTTAACTAACTTGGCAAATAAAAATGTGAATTTTTCCAATAATGATAAGTTGGGCGGTAGCTTGTTTCGCATAGGAGAAGCAGAAATGCCCGGTGTGTGGTGGACTACTGCATCGCTTGTGAGCCAAACTGCGGGGCTGCCGCTTAAGCAATTTGATAGCATGAAGGAATACAAAGACAGGACACCCACTATTCTCAGCGGCGCATGGACTCTGACTGACATTCTAGCTGAAAATGGCTATAATCAGGTTTTCATGTGTGGCAGCTATGCGGGATTTGGCGGCAGAGATAAGTATTTCCGCCAGCATGGCAATGTAGAAATCAAAGATTTAGTTACAGCAGAAGCAGACGGCATTATTCCGGAAGGATATAATAATGATTTTTGGGGAATGGAAGATAGCAAACTTTTTGAATATGCCAAGAAGGAATTGAAACGATTGGCAGAGGCAGATGGCACTTTTGCACTTACTCTATTAACTGTTGATACTCATTTCCCCGATGGTTGGGTGGATGAAGGAAGCAATGCCAGATTCAAAACTAAATATGAAAATGCGATATATAATTCTGATAGGCTTGTGGGTGAGTTTGTAAGATGGCTTGGCGCACAAGGATTCTATAAAAACACTACGATTGTATTAGTTGGCGATCATCCGTCAATGAGCGAATTTGCTAATCATAAGGGCGAGAAAAATCCGGAACATATAAGGGCGACTTATAATTGTTTAATTAACAGTGTGGCAAAACCTGCGAACAGTAAATATAGAATGTTTAGTAATTTGGATATGTTCCCAACAATACTGAGTGCGATAGGCGCAGCATACGACGGCAATGGGTTGGGATTAGGCATAGATTTGTTTTCAAATGAGCACACTTTAATAGAGCAATTTGGATTTGAGTATGTGGCAAATGAGCTACATAAAGCAAGCAAGTTTTACGATAAATTGAAATAAAGGAAAACTCAGATATGAAAAATTGGTTTAAAATTGAAAAAGCTAGAATAAACCCATGGGTTTTTGCTGCTATTTTGCCTCTTTCTATTATCGCCGGCGTGCTTTATTGGATTCGCAAAATGTGTGCAGGCGCAACCTTTGAAAGCGTGATGTTTACTGCAAGGGAAGGGCTTTCCGGGCTCTCCGGTGGTGTTGCATCAACTTTTGTTTCTGAAGTTTTATTAAATACATTTATATTCGCGGTTGTAGCAGCAATATTGGTATATTTGCTATCAAAAATCGTTCTTATATTCAAAGAAAGAGAGTTTTCAATTAGCAAAACTATATGGCAATTTTGTTTAGTTTTAATTCTATTTTTAATCTTTTTTGTTAATGATGCAGCTTTTTATATAACATCTTATAGTGAATACACTAAAGCTGAGAGAGTGCTATCTACATTTATTGAAGATAATTATATTGACCCTTCGTCAGTTAAAATAGAGTTTCCGTCTAAAAAACGAAATCTAATATTCATTCATTTGGAGAGCATAGAAGCAACTTTCGCGGATAAAGAAAATGGTGGCAATGTTCCGCATAATCTTATTCCGGAGCTAACAAATTTAGCCAAGCAAAATATTAGTTTTTCCAATACCGATAAACTTGGCGGCGCTATATTTGAAAAGGGAAGAAAGGCCTTGGGTGGCATGGGGTGGACGGCGGCTGGGCTTGTCAGCCAAACTGCCGGATTGCCACTTAAGCAAACAGAATCCAAACCATGGGATTTAGATGCATCAGTTTATTACCCAAAGGCAATAACTATGGGCGAGATTTTGTCAGGGCAAGGATATAACCAAATATTTATGTGCGGCAGCGAAGCAAGTTATGGAAAGCGCGACAGCTATTATGAAAAACAGGGAGTGGAGATAAAAGATTTATTGACAGCTCGCGAAGAGGGATTTGTCACTGAAAAATATCATAGCGGATTTTGGGGATTAGAAGACAAAAAGTTGTTTGAATATGCAAAGCAAGAAATAACTAAGCTGGCAAAAAAGGATGAGCCATTTGCATTTCAAGTTTTAACAGTAGATACACATTTTCCAAATGGATGGCAAGATGAAAACACAATAAAATCTTTTGGTAATGACTATGAAAATGCAGTGGCCACATCCAGCAGGCAGGTTGCGCAGTTTGTAGAATGGATAAAAGAGCAAGATTTTTTTGATGACACTACCATAGTATTAACAGGTGACCATTTGTCGATGACCAGTTGGGTTAGAGAGCTGGGCTGGGGGAAAGATAAGTATATTAGAACCACCTACAATGCCTTCATTAATTCCGCAGTCAAGACAGAATATACCATAAACAGAGAATTCACAAATCTTGATATGTTTCCTACAATCTTGGCCAGCATGGGTGCTAAGATTTCAGGCAATAGGTTGGGGCTGGGAGTTAATCTGTTTTCGGGTGAAAAAACGCTGCTGGAAGAATATGGATTTGATTTTTTGCTTGAAGAATTAGCGAAGACAAGCGAATTTTTAAACTACAAATTCTCAAGATAGGAGAAAAAAGTGCCAAACGACAAAAACAATAATAAAAAGCAAGACAATAAAAAAAAGAAAAAAGATTTAGCGGGGAATTTTAGCAGTATAGCCGGCTATATTATTCTTATGGTGATTTTTTTGTCTGCGTTTACTTTGCTTAGCAATCAGGAAATGGAAAAGCTTGAATATGGTGATCTGGTGCGCGAGGTGCAGGCTGAGAATGTGGTGGAGCTTAGGGTGAATGATACCAAAGCGACGGCGATTTTAAAGAACCAGACTAAGATTTCTGTGCCGATTCCATCATTAGATTGGCTGCAAAAAGATTTAGGCGATTCAATCGCTAAGCAGACAGCGGCGGGCACATTGCAATTCTCATCCGATAAATTTATTGCACCATGGTGGTTTAGCGTCATTCCAACGCTTCTCACTATCGGGTTTTTCGTCCTCATTTTTATAATGATAACGCGGATGCAGGGCGGCGGCAAGGGCGGCATGCCTTTTGGAAAGGTGAACAAGGGCAAGATGCCATTGCCCAACGGCAAAGAGATAAAATTCAAGGATGTCGCCGGCGAAGATGAGGTTAAAGCAGAGCTTGAAGAGGTTGTTGATTTTCTAAAAGCGCCGAAGAAATATACTGATTTAGGCGCAAGGATTCCAAAAGGAGTGCTGCTGGTTGGCCCTCCGGGCACGGGCAAAACTCTATTGGCTAAGGCGGTTGCAGGCGAAGCAGGCGTGCCGTTTTTCTCGATTTCAGGCTCAGATTTTGTTGAGATGTTTGTTGGCGTGGGCGCCAGTCGAGTTCGAGATTTGTTCGACCAAGCTAAAAAAAGTTCGCCTTCGATAATTTTTATCGATGAGATTGATGCCGTTGGCCGCCATCGCGGTGCCGGCATGGGCGGCGGTCATGATGAGCGCGAGCAAACTTTGAATCAGCTGCTGGTTGAAATGGATGGATTTGCAAATAACGAAGGTGTGATTATTATTGCGGCGACTAACCGCCCGGATATTTTGGATCCCGCGCTCCTTCGCCCCGGCAGGTTTGACAGGCAGGTTACAGTTTCGGTGCCCGATGCTATTGGCAGAGAAGCGATTTTGCATGTGCACACAACTAAAAAACCGCTTGATGGCGATGTAAATTTAAACACTCTTGCAAAAACCACAACCGGCTTTACCGGTGCTGATTTAGAAAATTTATCAAATGAAGCGGCGCTACTTGCGGCACGGAATAACAAGCGCAAGATTCAAATGAAGGATTTTGAAGATTCGATTATTAAAGTGATTGCAGGCCCTGAGAAAAAAACTCGGGTTTATTCTGAAAAAGAGCGCAAGCTAACGGCGTATCACGAAGCCGGGCATGCGATTATAACGCGGCTTATGCCGACGGCGCATCCTGTGCATCAAATCTCGATTATTCCGCGCGGCATGGCGGGCGGCTACACGCTGAGCTTGCCCAAAGATGATAAATGGTATGCTTCTAAGAGCGATATGGAAGAGGAAATTGTGGTGCTCTTGGGCGGGCGCGTTGCCGAAAAACTGGTGCTGGATGATATTTCAACAGGCGCCAGCAATGATATCCAGAGGGCGACCAAGATTGCGCGCAATATGGTGATGAAATACGGAATGAGCGACACAATCGGCACAATTTCCTATGCCGATGCCGAGGAGGTTTTCCTCGGAAAAGGCCTCGCGCAGGGGCGGAATCATAGCGAGAGCATGGCGACTAAGATTGATGAAGAGGTTAAGCGGATTATAGATGACGCTTATGGCAAGTGCGCTAAGCTTTTGAAAGAGCATATGACGGCGCTGGATGCAGTGGCATCAACGCTCATTGAGCAAGAAAAAATTGAAGCGGAAGAATTTGAAGGTATTTTTAAGAAAAATACCGGAAAAGAATAGGTTTTTTAGCAAAGGGGGCATCGCCCCCTTGAATCCCTGGTTCTTCGTCGTTCGGTGTTTCTTCTATCAACGGAAACCGTTGAAGAAACACCTACGCCTCGAACTAGCATGCCCATGGCATTTCTGAGTCGCTTTGCTCCTTGAAATGCTCATGTCCATCCTATGTTTTCGGATTCGGCAAAATGCATCGCTTCGCGATGTGCTACATAGTTCGCACCTACAATTTCGGTTTTCTTTTTTTGCAACAAAAGAAAACGCCTTAGGCGTTTTCTAATTGAACATTCGGTAAATTATACTCTGGAAACTTTTCCGCTACGCAAACATCTGGTGCAAACATAAATCCTCTTGCTTACTCCTGCGATTACAGCCTTAACGCGCCTTAAATTCGGCTTAAACGCCCTATTAGAACGCCTATGCGAATGGCTGACATTATTCCCAAAAACCGTTGTTTTGCCACATTTAGCACACTTTGCCATTTATTTTCAACTCCTTAATTTTCTCTCGAACTTATATATAATAGCAGTTTTCACTGACTTTGTCAAATGTTTTTCAAAGTTTACAAAATGCGCCCAAAATGTTCCGGAATTTTGTTCATTTTTGGTCGCATTTTGCATATTTTCACTGGTTTCATCGCCACTTGGCTCGAAACAAATTAATTTGTTCGCTAATCGCTCCAAATTAATTTAGCTCACCTATGTCAACTTTTAGAGCTACTGCCGTTGCATATTTTTCAGAATGCGAAATACTAATCTTATAATTCTGAATCCCGAACCCTGAATCCTGAACCCTAACAACCGGCTTGCCGCTTTCTTCGTGCTCAATCTCATAATCTCTCATAACTCCGCCGCCGCATTTAACCAATGCTTCTTTTGCCGCAAAAACCCCGGCATATCTGTGCGCTTCTTTTCCCTCTAACCACTCGCGCTCACTCACAGAGTAAACTTTACCAATGAATTTCTCGTTTTTAATCGCCTTTTTAATTCTTGAAATCTCTATAATGTCAATTCCGATTTCCACTTCTTCACCAGCTTCCTTAAATAAATTTGATTCGCGTCAAACTCTTCGTCGGTAGTTTCATCATAATTGAGCATATAATATAGCATAAGATTTGTAATTGCGGGGCTATAATGCATGGAATCTTTGTAATTGCTCAAATCCTCAACTATCGCCTTATCTCCTTGAAAATCGAAGATTCTCACATTTTCAAGCTGCCGAAGCGAATAATAAGCACCATGACGGAAATTTAATTGCTGCTCAAATATCCCTTGCTCATCGTATATCACATGCTCCAGTGCTGAAAACGGCGCAAAGCAAAATATCCATTCAACATCCGGATAGGCTCTAACAATATCGACTACATTAACCGCGATATTATTGGCTAATTTTTCATTGCTATGCCTCTCCAATAGCCTGCCGGTAGGCTCAAACTCACCTTTGTCTCGGCGTATGTTAAAATCTGCCATGGTAATTTCTTTGCTATAGTTAAACCAGCTTCCCCATTTTCTAAGGTCTTCAAGCTCATAATCCATAACTCCGCCGTTATAAGGCAACCAATCGCGGGCGATCTCCCAAGCACGCACTATTTGCACCGGGTCTAATAAATACTTAAAATCATCAAGCCAAGTTTTGTTATATAAATATGAAGGGAAAATCGCTTTGGAATCCTTAGGTTTGTCTACCTCGCCGCCAAACGATGTGAAATTCAGCTCCCAAATGACTTTTTTAACTTGTCCTGTCCGTAGTGCAACCGACAATCCCGATTGCTGTTCGAACACAGATGAACCGGCAAAAGTCTGCCGAATAGGCTCAAAACCATAGGCATTTCGAAGGGTATTAAGGCTAACATTTGCGCTCATAGAAGTGCCCACCACTACTGTATCATAAGTGAAAGAGTGAGCTATTGCCGGATTTTGAAACCGCTCCTGCCCATAAAATCTCGGCAAATACATTGTTGCCGGCCTATAAAATTGCAATGGATCGATGATAAAAACAAAAAGCATAATCAAAATCGGCACTAACAATGCAAAAAAAAGCTTTGCAATAAGCTTACTGACTACTGTCAACTGACTACTGACTACTGTTTTTCTTCTTTTTCTTGACAAAATTTCCGCCTTTTATTAAATTAACAATTAGTCAAGCATCTATGCTTGTTTTTTGATTTCAAGGAGCAAAGCCAAGTTGCAAAATTTTTCAAAAAAAATGCTAAATACTTGCACAACTTGGATTGTCGATATGGTCGATAACCTTAAGCTTCGCATTGGTTTTTTTCTATTCTAGGGCTTTATTTTTTTGCCTTTTTTGCACACAGGTTGCCTTCGGCAACACACAGATTAAACAGATTAACACAGATATTTTTAACGCGAACGCGTTAAAAATGGAAATCCGTGTAAATCCGTCATCGCCGCAGGCGATCCGTGTATGCGCGCAGCGCATCCGTGTGCTAATTAATACGCTTTCCCCTATATCCCTTGTATGCCTCTTCCGCTTTGCCCAACCCAAATCGCCTTAGTGTTGCTAAATTTCCAAATATCCGGGTGCCAAAAACAACAACGGCAGCTAGTGTTAAATCAATTCCAATCAACTTGCCGATAAGAACCAGCACCACTGCTAAAATTCCATTTCCGAAAAGCCCCGAAACAAAAATTTTCATATTAAATTTCTTGGCAATAATAGCTACAAATCCGCCAAAAACTGTATCAAGCCCGGCGAGTATTGCAACGCCGACATAAGCGGAATAAACCGCGGGAATTGTGTAATCCATAAAAACGCCAAGCAGAATTCCAAGTAAACCGGCTACTATGTAAATCATTGTGCCACCTCCTGTGCCGCGATTGGCTCGGCAAAACCAAATTCAATCGGCCGTGAATATCTCGGCACTGTAATCTCGCTTGCTTTATCGCATGTTATATTCAAATAAGTTCCGAGAATATCAAGTATTCCGCCTTGCATTTTAAGCGCACTTTCTATAACGGCACTATTGCCTATCACCTTAATCTCAAAAGGAGGCACTTTTTTCTGGCCGTTTATCGTAATCGTGCTTCCCGCACAACGAATATCAGATATCGTGATAATCCGCTCACCGTTAATAGAAATCGCCTCAGCCCCGGCATTCTTAATCTCATTTATCAAGCGAAGAAGATCAAAATCGTGAATAATATTATCATTGGAATTAGCGCCGACTATCTTAGAACCATCATTCATGCGAATTATAACACCTTCGCCCTTCACATCGGCAAGGCCCGCCAAAATTTCCATACTATGTAGCCGCGCAACAATCGCAGCATTTGCATCCGATTGCTCTGCTTTTTCCTTTTCATATTGCTCGAGTTGCGCTTTATATTCCTGCGCTTGCTCGAAAAACCCTTGCGCTTTATTGTTACTATCCACCAGCTCTCGCGCCAAATCATCAATCCTTTTCACTTGCGTTACATTGCCGGAATGGTCAATAACGCTCCTGATTTGCAAGCTTACACCAAAGCAAATCACAAAACAAATAATTGCGATTGCCGTGTGCGCCGGAGTGATTTTAATTCCTAACAGTTTTTTCATTGATATATCTCCTTAAAATAAGCCTTGCTTCCATTTCGAAGATCTAACTCACCCTTAATATTCGGCAACAATCCCTCATAGATTTCCATCAGCATCATAAATTTATATTCCATTCGAGAATTATCGCCAAGCTGCACTTCAATATTATCTAAACGAAATTTGATGTTTTTATCATCGGTTAAATCATAGTTTCGAACATTCCCAATCAATTCATGGTTTAAAATTTGCTCGCAAATCGCCGCCAAATTTGCCCTTTTGGCCTCGCTTGGAATCAGTTTTCC
>Ga0123353_10013200_pt1 | contig 11818 bp, 12 predicted proteins | sample TergutLab28metaG_3_FD_92763 | JGI IMG/M metagenome (GOLD analysis project Ga0123353, IMG submission 92763) | Labiotermes labralis P3 segment gut microbial communities from Petit-Saut dam, French Guiana - Lab288 P3 | ecosystem: Host-associated > Arthropoda: Insects > Digestive system > Gut ... | reverse complement strand
CAGTGGTTAAGGTACTGTGCTACAACCCAGTAGGAGGACCGCGGTAGCACAGTGGTTAAGGTACTGTGCTACAACCCAGTAGGAGGACCGCGGTAGCACAGTGGTTAAGGTACTGTGCTACAAATCGGAAGGTCGCTGGAATTTCTCATTGACATAATCCTTCCGATCGCACTATGGCCCTGAGTACCAGGAGTATTTCCTGTGGGTAAAAGCGGCCGGTGTGTAAGGCTGACAACCTTACCACCATCCTGCGCCATTGTCACGTAATCTGCGAACCTTAACTTTCGGGAAGCCTCTGGACAACTCGGGCCTCTAATGGGACTGATTTAGCTTTACCTTTACAACCCAGTAGGGTCAACACACTTCATGTTATAATATTAAAATTTATGACATGTATGTAAAAACCATTCATGCCGTAAAAGATTTTCATCACCGCTGCCACAGAATCAGGTCAATGAAACCTGTCCTGAACCAAGTTATTTAAACCACATTTCCCCTAATACCTGACGAGGTTTCACTTTAATGCTTGTCTATTTGTCGGAAGCAGTCTGGTGTCCAGCTTTAAATTAACCAGTAGCCCTAATGTGGTAGCAGAGCCTTAAATTTTAACTTCATCAACGCCAACCACTCACCTCCACCTATTGAGAAGTTTATTAATGTGTGGCCATAATCTTACGCACCCGCATGGGCTTACAAGTGCCACTGGGTACGGTCCTAATCTATTTCCATCTGCCTCGGAACCTAACAACATTAACGTCAGCCTCCCCTTTGTTTCTTTCTTTCTTTGTCTTCCAAGTGAACATTTACGAAGACGTACCCCGAATATTATTTCGATCATTCAAAAATTTTGTCTACTTTTCCCGTGTCTCGAATCACGTGTTTCCCGTCTCAAACCCGCAGTAACCCGACTGCTCGAAAAACAGCTTAATTTTGTAGGCCTAATGAATGTCGGCATCCCAAGAGATTGCAGTAATTGCAATTCTCAGTTTAAGTCCTCCCAAATTAGCCACGATCTCCTGCCGAATGAGGAATGAATCAGACCGATCACAACGCTAATAGTTCTCCGTCTATCACACCACGGAACTGGCAAATTCATTTGAGTTATTTTAATATATTCCATATTTTGCGTTCATTAGAATATATTAGTGAATCCAAAAAAAAGCACTTACAGGTAGTTCTGCTATAATTTCCCTCACGCACTTTTATAACTGCCTACAGGTTTCGGCTCTTTGTGGGCCATTATAAGGGAGATAACAAATACAAGAGACGTATAAAATATTTGTAAATATCGTCATTAGACAATGTCGCTCGTGCGTATACCAAACACAGCAGCACGTTGAACATGTACAATATAAGCGTTAGAAAAATGTTGGAAAATTAAAACTAGCAAAAGTATATTCATTATTTACACATAAAATTGTAAAAATATGTAATCTTTTTCAATCAAACATCTGCTTAAATTTCTTCAATCCGACTGTGTAAATGAAGTCCCAATGGGTTTAGATTACGACGTGTGTTGTCTAAGTGAACATCCTTTTATATTGCATTGCAATTTAACATGCAGATATTGAATAAAAGCAAGCCCATTACAGGCCTGGACAGGTCCTAAAGGTTCCAGGAGGTTGAGGGTCCCAGATTTCAAGATAATGGGCACATGAAGGTGGTAAAGTTGTTAGCCCTATGCACCGGCCGCCTCTACACCACAGGAAATATTCCTGGTATTCATTTCTGTTACAGGCTGAGTCAACCCAAGGGCCATGGTGTGTCCGGAAGGATTACGTCAACGAAAATTCCTATGACACCATCGGGAATCCAACCCGCGACCTTCCGGCGTATAGCGCAGTGCCTCAACCAACTATGCCACTGCATAGCTCCAAAATTGAATAAATGTTGGTTAAATTCAACCTTTCTCACCAACTCACTATTCATGCACATGCATAGATACGTTTAATATGACGTCATGCACGATGCATACAATATTAAGAAACTTTCGTTAATTTTAATTCTCAAAAATTTTACCAATAGTGACGATACATACACATTAGACAGACCACCGTGACTATCGCATTTCCTTAGCGCTGCTAGCCTAACTCCCGATACAACAACTACTGTTTCCGTCATATTGTTACTACCGACTGCTGGAGATAAAAAAGAAAAAAGAAAAAGCACGAGTTACGTGTAGCCACCAGTGGAAAAAATTATCAATTTTCATTAAAATCTCTCACAGACAGACGGTGGGACAAGGGACCAATGTGACCACCGCTGTATTTATTTACAGCACGCTGAGTAAATAACGTATAATATAAAACAGTGTGACGTCACATTCTTGTGTGTTTAGAAGCTACATGTAACGATAATGAAGAAACATTCAGTGTTTATTTCCTAAGGTGTTTCAGTTAAGAAATTCCAGTACAGACAGACGGCACAAAATAACAAAGCAATTACATTAGCCATTACACTTACTTTCCTAAAGATCGCAGGCAAAGGGCGGAAACTTCGGGTAAACTTTGTTTTGGTTAACGGGAATTTATAACAGTAAGACTATTAACATATATATATATGAGTGTGTGTGTGTGTGTGTGTGTGTGTGTATGTGTGAATGAGTGTGTGCAAATCCATCGCTTCGGAATAGATTATTTAAAAACAACGGGCGAAGAAGAACCACCAGTTTTCGTACTTTCTCTCTCCTTTTTTGGTAAATGGTTATGTGTAGGTATATTCATAAGAGTGTCATAATTATCAAGCAATTTCGCAATTTGGGTAAAGTTTGTTAAAGGGAAACCCAGGGCGATGATAGGATACTTTTAGTAACTTTTCTTTTTCGCTCAGTACAAACGTAACACACAGCAACTACAACCCACAAAAATTCACCAGCCTAAAACGTATTTTATCCGAGGCAGTTTAAACCCACACCATTAACATTATAAGAAACTGACAGACTCCAGCTTTTTTTAACCTCCTATACAGAACAAGCCCACAACGGCACACATAACAGAACAACTAATATATAACTACAAACAAAGGTAAACCACAAAACAGACACCAATCCTACCAAACCAATCTTATACCCGACACAAAATCAAAATAAACAAAAATGAACAATACAAGATTATTCATAATATGATCAGGGAGATAAAACAATTTCATTATTATTTAAAAACATCTAATTTTAAGAAGAGAGAGAAACAATCACTTTCGTTATTGAAAAATAGTATCAATCGGTCAGTCTACGAACAAGCTTTAATGTCTGCTGCTTCTTCAGAACAACTGTCACGAGCAGCCAGTACGTAACAGTCACCGCAGTCATCTTACAGCAGTACAGTATGTACTCGCACATTCGTGACATGTGAGGGGACCACGACTTCAGCTGTTACATGGCACTTGTTTTTATTATTAGTGTACATCCGCACATCCCAGGATGTTTGCTTCACAGCATGGAAGCTTGTTAATATTCAAATACTCGCCACATCTCCAGCAGTGAAGCAAATAGGACTAACATGATGGAAAATGTTTCCTTCAGGATGACAACTTGACCTTAGCCCGCAAGCAAGAAAATCCATGACAAGGAGGGTACTGTGTACAGTAAAACGAACAAGTTGAAGTCTTACGCGATCTTTCCGTCGTACAGTGTGATACATAAAGCAGATTCCTTCTTGCCATGTGCTGTTTTTTTTTCTGTGGTATTTCACTAACCGATTTCCTTCAACATCCTGTGTAATTGGAAAAGATAATCAGTTCTTTGTCGAAGGATGTACAGAACTACGGTGAGATGGTTTAACAAAATGAAAGGCACAGTAGGTCAAGCGTTTGCACTCTTGAAGTCTACTGACCCAGTTGCATATCTGCTCACTCTGAAACAAGCTCAAATCTTATCTTCATATAAATTCCATAAGGAACACTACAGAAAGCTATTCAATTTGTAGTAGTCGCTGGTATTACACATGTTCGGAGAATAGTTATTATGAGTAGGTATGAAACGCCTGAAGGCGAAAAAAACAAATCGTCATACACTGTTACAAAAAGTAAACTATGCCGTATTTTGTAAATTTTAGAAGAGACTACTTCTAATTAAAAGGTTCTTGATAACATTCCCTAAGGTCTGAGTGCACCTGATTAACACAGAAAACGATTGATGATTTCGTTTTTTCCTGCTGTCTGTGTGTTCATTCTTCATGCAGTTAATCCATCTATTTTGTTCACCTATAACTTGGCGATATATGAAATTAGGCAATGAAACTTTAATTAAACTTAGGCCTACCTGAACACCAACTAATTGTTCCATATCTCATTACAAGCAAATTGAAGAATATTTCTGAGGAAATTTATAAACGTATTGAGATAGACAATTTTTAAGTGTGTAACACTACAGCGGGTAAACTTAAGTCGTAAGTAACAAAAAGTTTCTCTAAGTGTATAAGTTATCCTGACAGTACGACTTCCCATGTCTTTCATTGCTACTATTATCCGTGAGGTAAAATATCACATACAGAATGGTGATCCAAAAAAAAGAAGTGTAGTTGCTAGCAGGGGTGTGGAAGTTGAAAAGAATTAGAAGAAACGCAGGTATATGAAGATGTTCTTTACGTTTTGGTGAAAAAGATGTGAAACACATATTACTGGATTTTTTAAAACTATAAACAGGAGAATGAAATTTTTAAATGAAACATGGTTAAATATGAATAAAGAGATAGCCTACAGGAAAATATTCATTATCATCATCTAGTTAACATGGATATGGGCCACTTGTTGACACGTTCCGGTCTCACACTTCTAGAAATCTCTTTAGTGGTCTCCCCTGGTTGCTTCTGCCTTTTGGTCTGTAGTTTTTTGTTATCTGCGGTAATCTATTATAAGGCCTTCTGTTTGCATGTTGCAAACAATTTCTTCAGTAGTTCTGTATTTTGTCCAAAACTGGGGGTATATTAAAGCGCACTATCAAGCATCAGATAATAAATTCAGGCATACATTTAGACAAATTCAAGTACACGTGGATTTTGTGAAAAAGAGTAAGTGTAAATATGTATCACAAGTATCAAATGGTGAAGGTCTACCACCGTGACAACCAGCTGTTAATCAGTAATTAGCCTCCATCATTTTAAGAACTTTATTATTATTTTTTTTTACCAATAAGACGAATTATTAGCAAAACATTCACAGTACCTAATGGTGCAAATTCGTGTATACAGAAGTACAGTAATAACTCTACATGAAAACCTTCTCTCCCTCAAACTGAATGACTTTTTTAAAATCAAAATTAAACGAGGTAAATTTTGGAGATTCAAGTCTTCTGAAAATGTTACTCTACGTCGACTGGCAAATACTGAGAAGAGGTCAAACGTTTTGGACTGCTTGATCCCGAAAAGAGAGGAATACGCTCCTCCAGAACGTCCGAAACTTTTATCAATGACACGACGTACATACCAGATACGAACATTCGTCAACACAGCTGACAGAATCTCAAATCTCATACGTATTCCTTTGAGAGTAAAGTAGCCGGTGTCTGACATGAACTGCAGAAATTCACCATGAGATGTAGCGCTAACTTCGTTTACGAACGTCTTCATGACCCTATGCTTCAATATAAGGACATATTTTAAAATGTTACTGCTCCACCTCTAAAAAAATCTTCAAAAAACTTTAAAGTGATGTGAGTGGCGAATGAAGAAAAAAAGTTGCAAGAAATTTAGTAATCAAGGAAGGGGATCGAAAACCTTATGACGGCGGGAACTTTGATGCCCTCGAAAGGATCTGGGGTGGACGACCGAGAATCGTATTTCGAATCCCGGCGGCGGGAGGGAGGGGGGGGGGGTTTTCGCTTCACCGAAGCGTTCTTGCAAACCCTGGGTAAAAACGCTGCCTCCTATTCCTTGGCAGTAGCGACACTTGCCTAGAACGTAAGTCGGCAAAGGCGTGAAGCTAACCACTCGTCTTCATCTAGCGCTGAGATTAAGAATATATGCAGCCATACGTCTACGACCCTCTATACCTTTGTGGCGTGCACAAGGTCAGAGTTGCCATTTCACAACAGTTTACTGTTTCTTCATTGCTAATGGCAAAGTAAGCCGTTATTTGGTCCCCGTGAGCTAAATTACTATCTAGTTACGACCTCTATATGTTGGTAATATTTTGTTTTGGCACCACATTAAATAAGGGTCTGGAAAACACAGAGTTGTGTCATTTTCCAGAAATGTAACTTTTTATAACCTATTAGATACTTTTTGTGGGATGAAGTGTGCCCCCCAAAAAAGTTTTAGAAAATGTGTTTAATTGAGAACATAGATTGCAAAGAGAGTTATTTTACTTATTTCAATTAGCATATTTCTTTTGGACGATTCATCAGTTGCGCGCTCTCAATTATAAGATTCTTCTCGTTTCACGACACCAAAACAGGTTGGACAAGCTTTTGGAGGCACCCGGCAAGCATTTTACGCGGCGCAAGATAGGTCTACTGGTCGGACACATTCCGTCGCAATTTGTTTGGTCACAGTCAACTTTTGTAGCTCCGTGAGAAAATAATTTTGGAACCGTGAGAAACAGCCAGACCCATCTAGTCCAGGGGTGGACACATATTTTGTTTGGCCAACCACATCAGCAGCTTCAGCAACATTTAAAAGGCATACATTCATATGGATTATTTCTTAGCGTTATATGTTTGCTTAAACACTGTCTCCCTAATTAGAAAGTGGCCTCTCTGCTGCAACACCGTCTAATAAAAACCTAGAGAGGGCCTGAAATCGAGGAGGGCTTAATGTAATCTCTGGACCAGTCATTTACAGACTACGTTCCAGTGAAAGGCAGGCGTTACGGGAGCTAGAGCAAGGTGTAGGGCCACTGACACCCCAGCAACATCCTTCTGTCGTCAATTCACAAAAACAGAAATGAATAGATACATTTTCTCGATTTTACACCTTCTTACAGTCTAATACAAAACGCCGTTCGTCCGACCAGGTCTTGCATGCAATATGAAATCAAATTTTCCTCTGTTAATACTATTCCTTGTCCTTGGATGGCATAAAATATCAATAATTCGTGGTGTTTCTCCGAAAACACCGTGACGTGTAACAGCTCCTCTATATAAAAAAATACATAGAATCCATTACTGTACACTGTATGTGAACTGCAGTCAAGTGCCGAATTCAAAGAGTCGTCGCTTCTTATTGCCTGCTGAACGGGTGACAGAGTGGGTCACAGAGCGTATGTTGACAGGTTGTAAAAGCAACATTCAAAGCGACTATCTATAACCGATATTTGCCTACAATTTCTATCGGTTGCAAGAAAAATCTCTGGCAATAAGTTTGACTAATCTTCAGGTACTGTCCATCCTCTTAGATGTATTTTTTAACACTGTGATTTTCAAAGTGGACTGTCTCCGTCGTCAGTTGCAAAGGGAGGGCAGGGGCCTGGTTTCGTGGGCTCAAATGAAAAAGCTAGTCGACTGAAAGATACCAGATCTTTCTAATGGGACCGCCATAGTATAGGATTCCTCCACTGCCCTCTTTTACCTCAAGACGGGGACAGATCAAGTCTTCGAAACCGCGTGGCAAATAATAAACTTACGATGCCGGGCGATGGCAAAACCTTAGTCACAATTACTTCAATGCACCATCGTTAGAATCCCTCAGAACCGTGGCAGTATTTGCTTTTCCCTTCTAACGTAATATTCCGCGCCCTAAAGGACACTAATACGAAGAGGATATTTTTGTACTGGATTTATTGTTACGTGTAGACTACATTTGTTAATAAGCGTCAAAGGAAAGTTCAAACGTTTTCAAATGGCTGAATGTTGTGTACATCCCTCTGTTCTGTATCAATTTTTTTTATTACACTGACAATAATTATCGAACCGGACTATCATCTTGAGTTATTTTAATTGAATACATTTCACTGACGTCTCTTAAGATGCCACCAGCAGAAATATTAGTGAATAACTTATACGTACGTTATGCCACCAAACTATGGCGTCAGACTGACACATACATGGGACACTTAACATCGTCGCTGAAATGTACAACTATGAGAACGACCATGTAGACCTGCGGACAAGTGGGATGCAAATGAGATGATGGGTACTCGCCTGATTCAAGTTTCCGTCTCGACATTTCTTTGGAAATGCTAAGGAAACCATGAAGTGACTTAGACTTAGCTTAGTTATTGCATCAGCCTGAGATTCTCATTATACCTATGCCTTCAAAAGACAGTCGAACCCATTTATAACGACACAGGTTTATGCGACACCTTGTTCACAACGTCAGGCATTCTGTGTCACCAACTAATTCCTCACTGTTAACCGTAACAATATATTCCTCGGTTAGTAGAACAACACTCGTTTATAAAGACATAAAATGTCCCTTCCATGACGTTTTAACCAAGTTCAAATGTATGTATCAACAAACACACGTTACACAAAGAATTCTTCGGGTTTAACCTTCATTTCTTCGCGACGTTTAGTTTTTTGGACATTTCGTAAGAGAGATTCAAAATTTAATGGAGAAGTCCTTCTGAAATAGTAACCTAATTCGTTGGTAAAGTTTCTATTCCAATTTAATTAAGCTTCAGTAAGATGTCACTATTCCATAACACGAAAGCCAGTCTAGATTGCATATGTCTTCTACGTACAGATAAAACAGAAGGAAGTAGTCGAATATGTTCCATTGTGTCTGTGAAGGTACCAAGTTGTTTCAAGGTACAATGAATGCTTCTTGCCAATTCAAAACGATACCATATGTGAAACAACAAAGAATTTTTGTGTATTACACACACAGTCGAACACAAATATATTTAACATAGTATAGTAGGTATACAACTACATGTTTCGGCCCTATATGTTGGCCATCTTCAAGTTGTGATTTAACTTACAGAGCAGCTATACAAGATATATGGGGTGTTCTTTTATGGTATTTGGGGATGGGTAGGGGGAACGAAATCTCGTTGTTTCTATAGTGGGTACCATGACCTAGGGCTGTTAAGAGTGAATTATCATTAGTTGTTTATGTAGTTGTATACCTACTGTACTACTAGTTGAAATATAGCTGTGTTCGACTGTATGTGTAATACACAAAAATTCTTTGTTATTGAACCAACACAACGGGGATGACGCAACTCAAAACCATATGTGAAAGTTTTCGTAATTTCACTAATTAACATTGATCCTCGCTATTACAACTAAAAGTTTAAGCATGTTATTTATTCTTTTAAATAATACTAAGACATGTTCGAATGCAGTATACCTCTTTGTATGTTCCAGAACATTATCGCCTACTTATCCATAAGTTAAGTGTTGCTCTTTACCGTATGCAAAGAAAAACGTCCTAATATTTCGTCTCCTGTATCCTCTTGTGCTTCAGTTGCTGCCCTCCGGTCAGCAGTAATAAATGTTAAGACCGCAGCCGCTTTAGATATTTCGTCAAGATTTCCTTGGGCAATTTATAGCAACCTTAGGCACACTAAGATCTCAATGTTAGAATTGTCCATGTCACACCTGTAGAACAAAGTCCATTAATTTAACAGACTTTCCAACGCAGCCCAGTATTCGTACAGTGTTTATAACGAAAGTGACTTTCCCGATGATTGAAACCATTCTATGACTGGAGTTTCCACGCCGGTAACGTTGGGGATTCAGGTCCTCTGTACTGTTGCAACAAATAGCATGCTTTTCCCAACGCTTCGAAGCAACGTAGCAGCTTCAACTTCAAGGACCAAGGAGTCCAAAAGAATGTCAACCCCCCCCCACCCCCATACAAGTAAAAATGAAATACTTGCACCTGTCCCTCGCTTCTGGAATTCCTCCAGAAATCCTTGATTAAAGATACAGGTGGTACTTCCTTCGAAACGTTGATAATCAATAACCATGCTACTCAGCATAATAATCCACAAGACCTTAATTTTCCTGCTTATGATTTTCTATATTTCACTCAGGACTAACACATCATTAAAGAATGCGCCATTTTAATTATCACTAACACAAAAAATAACACATAATCTAATTATTAAGCAGCGGTGTCTAACGTACATAAAATAAGTATAATAAAAAGATGAAAGAAATAAAGACACAAAGAAAGAAAGAAAGAAATTACAAAAGTTGAAAAATTATTGAAACACAAAGACCTATCGACTGAAATGCGCTGGAATGTGAGGCAGCAAGTAACCCCGCTAAGAAGATATGTGACCAAAAACCTCCCAATATCATGTATCTACTCAGATAACACACATTCGCAGAATTACAGAACACCGTCAGTTTGGAAACAGCACGCATTTCAAGGAAGACACTGAATTAGCACTGCTTTCAATTTGCAAGTCATTTCCACCGAAACTATTATGTGACAGCCTCTAGGGACAAGGTTTGACAATGGATTGTGTATAGGAGACCCTGTAATATGGTGTAACAGCAAAATAGTAATAATTATTATTTAATATTTGTTATCGCCTTTATACAGGATATATACAATTATACAGGCCTACTTGGAATAAAGCGTGCCTCTGGTGTAAATAATGTTGCAGCCATTCTGTTGTTAAAGTACATAGCACATGTAACGTTATTTCCCATGATAAACATTGTGTACCTTTACACTAGTACTTCTCGAAATACGTGAGCAGTGCCCAGGTATTTTGGTCAGATGTTTTCTGAATGATTTCGAGATGGGTCCAGTCCACTGTTACTGGCATCGCTTTGGTTTTACATAACACACACGTTTTATTTCTATTGCACTATTATTATTATTAATCGATTTCCCCCCGAGAGTAGTGGCTATACTTGAATTTATGCTAATGACCTTAGACTTTTTAATGTATGCACTTTGCATGAGACAAGAAGTTAACCTGTTGTGGTTTTAGGCGTGTTCGCAAAATTGCCCAAAGAGACTATTAGATGCTTCATGTCTGTCTGCCTGTCCGTCTGTCCGCCCGCATGCAAAACTCAGCACCCACTGGGAGATTTTCATAAAATGTGATATTGGAGTATCTGTCGAAATCCTGTCACGAAGATTTGAGTTTAATTACAATCTGACAAGAATAACGAGTGCACTACATGAACACCTACGTAAATTTACCATAACATCTCGCTCAACTCTTCTTAGAATGGGAAATGTTTTAGTAAAAATCGTAGCGAATACCAAAACACAATTTTATGTTCAATTACTTTCTCTCGAAAATCGTGCCGTTTATCAGATAATTGGGAAGAATATGGTAGAGACAGACAGGCCTCAGATACGAATATACTACGGCGCATAAGCATTGCAACTAACTAAGGTTAGAGACTCCCACTGAGAATACGTAATACTTACTGTTTTTCCATGGCAAGAGTGGTTATGCGAATGCGCCTCAATGCTACGTTCACGCATAATTTTCCTCCCTCTTTGTTATTACTGTTGCAGGGGTTCGAAAACTTGTCACTCTTCCATGGAAATTACAGGTCTTCTAATTCCCACTCGGGACGTTCTAGACTTTCCTTTGTTTCATGGTAGTCCTTCCTTCTTAAAGTGTCTTTTTGTAGGTACGCCAAGGCTACAAATTCAGTTTGTAGCGATCCTGTTGTCTCCAGAAAGCAAACTATCACACTCATTCGGATTTTATATTACTTTTGCTGTATGTCAAATGATGTTCTAATCATTTGCATATGTGAACCTATTATTTGTATTGTCTGTGTTTGTTTTCACGGTGTCCTGTTTACTTTCGTTTGTTATTTGTGTTCGTATGTTGTGCTGTTTCTGTTACTGGCCTTGGTTATTATTATTATTATTATCATCATCATCATCATCTCCTTTATGCAGGGTATTTATACTTATATTCCTGAGACAAACCATGTCCCTAGGGAATACAGTGT
>Ga0123353_10013199_pt1 | contig 11819 bp, 7 predicted proteins | sample TergutLab28metaG_3_FD_92763 | JGI IMG/M metagenome (GOLD analysis project Ga0123353, IMG submission 92763) | Labiotermes labralis P3 segment gut microbial communities from Petit-Saut dam, French Guiana - Lab288 P3 | ecosystem: Host-associated > Arthropoda: Insects > Digestive system > Gut ... | reverse complement strand
GCTCAAGAGGGACTCTGTACCATGAAGTAAGTAAGTAAGTATGTCTGATGGATAGGGGAGTCAGGTTAGACAGAGTGAAGTAGGAGAAGGAGAGTCGGGGTAAGGCAAAATTAGGTGAAATATGGTAATGTAATGTAATGTAATGCAATGTAATGCAAGATGATGTAAATTCCCCAAGTTTGAGCTCCACACCATGAAGCTTTTTTGGGGGGGAGGGTTTAATTTAAATTTGAAGCATTTTTAACCTCGGTAGGAGATGGTGGTGAATGAGCAGTTTTGCGCCCCGGCAGCTCTAACTCCTATGAAAGCGACGCCGGAGGCTGGGGCTTCAGGGCCTGTCCTGAGGCAGAGACGAAGAGAGAAGTCCCTACTCTATCCAGGAACCTAACTTCGATTTTCCGGTAGTTACTACACTGACTGAGTTAACGGGGCTCAAAGATGTGGTGGTAGTGTTCTGCAAAGGCCTCATATTGCATTGTGAGCAGCATATCTGATTTTCATTTGTTCGTCTGGCCTGTTATACTGAATCTGTACGTCTGCGTCTACAAATCAAGTGCTTGTATAATTTACATGTAAATTTCCGCGCAAAGTTGTCTGTTTGTTGTTTATTCTTTGAATAGGAATAGGTATTTATTATTTTTGTCTGGTACCTGAAAAGAAACTATCTGGTTTTTGGTTCTGTAAGACGATGGATGAAAGGAAAGCACGCAAGATGAATTCTGTGTATACTTCAACAGCTTTATATCGTAACCTTTCATAAAGCTGCCAAGAATATTGTCATTCACAGTGGGAAATATCAGGAGAATATATTTTATTTCTTTGTAAAGTGTTGAATCTTTCTCCCGATTCTGGGGGGTTAAGTTTATATTAGAACACAAGCGGGCGATTGGAAATTATTTATATAACGTGATGTGTTTCTGGTCGTTTCATCGATAGGGGATCTTGTGTCTGTCGCCCCCGGGGGAGGAGGGTATTTTATACCCATTGACCCCGTTCTGATCGGACTGCATTCCTCTAATAAAGTAAATTGAGTAGCCTCGCAGGTAAGGCACGTCCCGACGTCGTGTTCTTATCTTTAATTTCTTAAGGATTGGGCCGTCGCAGTAACTTAGCTTCCTATGATGTGTCTGGCTGTTGATGAATTACTGCGACGTAGTGGATTGCCGTAAGCACCAAGAAGAGAAATCTCAAGCGCGTTCTTAAGAGTAGAAGGGACTAGACTGCCATATCAGGAGCAGTTTGACCAGTGCAGATTCTGTTCTGTTCTGTTCAGACAACATATGTGCAGCATTTTGTGAACAGCTCTGACGAAGAGTGACACAAGAAAGCACAATGATTAAGATTATTAATTTTTGTCACACACATCCTTCTTCTTCTTCTCCTCATTATCTTTCATTTTTCTCAGTTTTATCCTCCTGTGTCATATCTTATTACTTAACCTTGTTCATTATCTCATTTTATTATCCTTTTCCTCCTCTTACTTTTTATTACAATCATCCTGTTGTTCACTTGTTCTTTCTTTCATCGTCTTATCATCCCTTTTCACCATGTGCTCATAATCATTCTTCTCCTCCGTCATCTTACTTTCCTATTCATATTTTTCTTTCCTATTATCACGCCACTTCTCCTTGTACACAGTTTTTTCTCTTATCTTCTTCTTGAAATATCTATCGTCTTTTTCACCTTCATCCTTCACCTTCTGCCCTTATAAACTTGTCCTCTTTTCCTCCTTCTGTCATGATCCCCGCAACTTACAGATGCTCAAGACTCCCCAACATGTGCAGCAACAAATCAGTCGCTGCCGTATGCCAGCCTTATATTTGAAGCACGATGTCAGTGAAACTGTGTAACTGCACATAAAGAGAGATTCTTGCAACTGCGGCCTATTTTCATATACTACCTCGGAGTTCCTTCAAGGCAATGAAATATACCACAAAACTCCAGGCCAGAAAGCCAAGAACTCCTGAATGCAGTGCAGCAATATTAATCCCCCAGCTGCGGTTTCGATATGTAGGTCAGGGTAACGCTGTCCCTGTGTAGGATATGAAGGCGTGTGGCTGTGTGGAAGTACACCTCCACTCATTCTTAACCTCTGCTCTAGATCGAAGTGAGTGATCAAATTCGCTCCAAGGCTTTTTTCCAGGGTAAGGGGCCCTCTGTGCCATTCGAATAGGAGGCTAGTTGGGTCCTAGAGACGGTCTGGACCTTCTGGAAAAGGAAGAAATTTCCTTCTCTTTCCGAGAATCGAAACACGATTCTTCAGTTTTCCCTCTATTAAATGACCTGTCTCGGCTCCTTGCGATGTATAGGGCTGTCATTTAATCTTCTGCCTCTTGCTTTGATGGCGTCACGAGGAACTATATCTGTACTCTGTAAAATACATGACAGTAATACTATCTTGATGTTTGCACCGTGCATCAATGATAATTAAACACTTTATTATCCAACTAATGTACAATATATAATATGCAGATAAAATTAAAACATTTTATAATTTTAATTGTACGTACATATTATATATTGTGCATTAGTTGGATAATAAAGTGTTTAATGAAAGTAATACTTTTTTAAGAAACTGTAAAATTGAGATCTACGTTTATATTTTTGTATTTTGCCTGACATGAAGTTAACTATATTTTGTCGAAACATGTTGCCGTAATAGGATAATTAACCCTTCATTATTACAAGCAATATTTTATGTATTCCATTGAAACCCCACATCCTAAGTTTTTAAAGTGTATAATTGACTTCAATCATAGTCAGCCTGTCGAAAGGTGAAGTAAGTAATGTCTAAAAGTTTCTGAGATACATAAATTACTTTCTTCTTCGACATCTGAAATGCAAGAAAAGGATTGATTGTATCTGATGACGTTTATCTGACAACTTGCCACCTGACTTCCATTGACACGGTCTGTTGAAACTAAATTATGAAACTTAAATCAGGCTCGTAACAGAATCTAAACTTGTCATCTGTACGGCGAAAATATGTTAAAAAGAAGAACTTAATACAAGGGAGGAATTATTTCTAAGGGCAATATTAGATTGTTATCAAACACGCAGCAGTGACATTCCACGGCAGCTCGTGGCACTTGACTCAATTATGCCCGGTTGAGTTCCTAAACGTTTTAAGAACATCTTCTAGGGTTTTGAAGTAGAACAACAAGAAGAAATGAATCGCTTCAGTTGTCTAATTTGCCGAAATGGAGAGCTTTCATTAAACAACGTGGTTTCATTACCGCCGGGTCGTAGTGTCTTTCATGGAGGCGCTGCACACATCTCGCCTGTCTCCGCTAATCTGTTTCTTGGTTTCTCAAACCAGTTTTATTTCTAACCTAATATATTATTTATGCCTGGAATGAAGAACCTGATAGTTATCCAACTAGTCGAGAAAACACCCTTTTGTGTAACCCAAAAGCTCATTACCATGTTCCAAAACAGGACTGCTGGTCCCGAACTTGAGCCAGAATAACAAGCAGTTTTGTCACTTCGTCAACACAACTTTGTTGTTGTTATTAATAATTATTATGTCTTCTTATAACAACGTGTTTCGACTATTTTAAGTCATCTTCAGACTAATTGCTAGTACAAAAACTTAACAATATTAAAAGTGTATATAATTATAAAAAGGTAATGTCAATTTGGGATGAGATCTCATTCTTACAAAATTATTGTACCATAAATTGCCCTAATTCTTTCTCTTATCAAGTTGGGCAAGCCATTTTATCTTAAAATTGTATTTTTTGCTAGTTATTAATTATATTGAATCAGTAAAAATGAAATCGTCCCTGATTATTATTATTCCTCCGTTCTTCTGGTGGAAGTCCAACAACCAAAGTTTAATCCTGATTTTGAATCTGATGATTTCATTATTTAAGCTTTCGTGTAACCGAGTTGCAAATCGCAGAAATACCTCGTATTTTGTGCCCAGTTGCTTTGCTAAGTGACATCCAGCACAAGAGGCGCCGTTCTAATGAGGCCAGCATACAGTGTAATGGGTTGCCATACTGTCCCATAACTGAATGTGGTAATGACTGGTTCATTTCGAGATGAATGTGCTGAAAGTCACCAAATATGTCCGGTACACTTAGCCCTTTGCTGGCTGCGAACGTCAAAATTAATTCAGGAACGTTACTTTAGACCTCGTACATTTTTTCAGTAGACTTAATGCTTAGAATCAACAATGAAGATATGTTCCTTTGTTCCGATATTTGTGGTTCTGATGTGACGGAGGTTGCTGTATCCTCTGAAGTTACTCGGCAGATAGGTATTAATGTTTCAGAGTAACCTGCTGCGTCCTTTTCCAAGTTCTGTTTGAGTGTAGTTGTCAATATATGTGCATGTTGATGGTGTTGTAGTGCTGACATTAACCACGGATGTACTTTGTTACTGAAAGGGGGTAATATACCAATAATGACAATAATGATGATAATAATAATAATAAATGATGCTGAAACAAGGAGGAAGAATTTCGAAGACTGATAGTAGGTATCACAGAGCTTAGAATAAAACCATAGGAATAAAGGTATATATTAAATATATCTTGTAGGCAATCTTGTGATTTAATATTCTCGGTGGCTTATATATTTAATATATAAATTATTTATTTACAAATTTGGGCCTTGTATAACACGTGCCGTATAGTTACCTTGTGCATAGTTTTAGTACCGATACATTATGAAAGGAAACGTAAGCGCTAACATTTACTATTAGGCATTTACCTTATGTGTATGTAATACAATTTGTATTTCGGCATATATCTGCAGACTGAATACAATATCCAGAATACAACTAGAGATAGGAACACAATACTAAATACAGTAAACAGGCTCCCCTCAGGAACACTCATGAAAATCAGACTTTACTCTTGTTTTCACTGATTTTTCTCCTGATTGAGGAATTGCCTGCATGCACTGGGCTCTGAATCTCATTTATAGGTTTTTCTTGATTCTTTCAATATTGAAACAGTTGAGTAAGTGGACATTGGGTTGGAGGATTACCGGTCCTGCGCAGTCAAATTTGATAGTCGACTGTCATCTTGGGTGTTCTAAACTGAATGCTCATGGCTTCGTTGACATGCTGGTTAAAGCTTTCTAGGGAGCTTGGTCCTATCAGTAGAGACGCCCAACCCTACAGCATTCTTTCCCAAATGGCATTCCGCGGTTCTCCAGGGTTACAGGAAGAGAAAATGATGGGTTTCGTAATAAAAGTCGTTGAAAGCTAAAGAGGTCGTGAATTCTGCCCTGAAAATAATATTTAGTTCAATTGGAAAACGATACTTCTTAGGCGCTTTTCGCCAAATTGCGAAAAGAGACTATTATCTTCGTCATGTATGTCTGTCCGACCGTCCATCCGTCTGTCGGTCTGCCCGCATGGAACAACTCGGCTCCCACTGGACGGATTTTCGTGAAATTTTATGTTTGTTTTTTTCCGAAACTCTGTTGAGAAATTTAAAATTTCATTAAAATCTGACAAGAACGAAGGGCACTTCACATAAAGAACACTACAAATTTTCGGTCATATCTCGCTCAATTCTTCTTAGAATAAAAATGTTCCCGACAAAAGTCGTAGAGAAACTCGAAACACACATCTTATTTTCAGTGACTTTTTTCCGAAGATCTTGCCGGTTAAGAGATAAAGTGGAAATATATTGTACATTCGGACCGACCACAGACGACAATAAGGCGCATGCGCATTGCATATCGGATACCTATGACTACCAATAAGTATACAGATTGTATAAAGCTTATTGCTTTTCCACTGCAACAGCGGTTGCACGTACGCGCCAAAATTTTACGTTATACGTATATTGTCTGTGCTTTTCGTGTATGTAACAAGTGATCCGTATTTCTGAATATATGCAATTAAATAATATATTTATTTTATATGTTTTATTGTTATTATAATTCGTACTTACTGGTGGTTTACATTTAGTTTCACATGTAATATATTTTTTAGGAGTTCTCCAAATATTTTTGACAGCGAGATGGTTACGTGCTGACTTAGAGAATATGGATTGTTACATGTGCATCACTGTTGGCATTGTCTTGTTGACTGTCTGACTTATATTAACAACAATTATTTCTTACTCCAAAGCTCGTTTTCTGAAGGGAAAGCACGCACGAGTATGTGTGTGTGTATGCATATACGAAGAAGCGCTATACTTTTGAACTATTGTGTAAAGTGTTTAGATTTTTTAAAAATGATTCGTGACAATGCATGATGATTCACTGTCTGAAATACAACCAACACGTGTGTGTACAGATGAGTAAATTAACTATATTATAAACAGCGTAGTCTGCTCTATGTTCATAACAATACAATTACATGTATCTATATATGCACTTGTTGGTCGCATTCTTGTAGTGTTAATAGATATACGAAAAATCTGTATGAAGTGCACATACGTAGCAGGCAAATTTGTGAACTGGAAGCTTTTCAAGATACCTGTAATAAAGACTTTGCTTGCGTAAGCATTGTGCTTTGAGAAACCTATTTTCCGCATTGTTTTCCTCATATGGTACGACTGCGTGCTGAAAATTGCTTCGCAAAACCTGAGCGGTAATTTACATGATTGGAGCTTCACGCTCCGTTTGCTTTAATCTCAGGGCAAGTTGTTTCTGTAACCAAGAACTATGATATTTTAATGGACCCAGGATTTATCCAATTGCCAAGGTAAACAAAATCCCCGTCCTTTTGCGACTTGAACACAAGAGTTCCCGTTTCGTAAGGTCGCTTCTAAGGCTGTGGTGAGAAACGAGCTAAATCCTAAGCCAACTTTGCACTTCTTACGTAAGCCCACAAATCAAGACTTTCTCTTTTGAAAGTGTTAGCAGCTAAGATGAATTACCATGCTAACAAGATCCCAACTTATTGACACATCCTAAGCCGCTCTGACAAAATCCATACTCCATTCCCAGTACATTAGTTTCATTAAGTATTTTACGTTTAGTTGCTGTGGTGGGTTTCTTGTCTTCGGATTATCCGGCTGAAGTCATTGGTCGCTTCGTTCTCGTCGCAGAGCCCCAAGTTCAATCCCAGTGTAGTCTATCGTACCTGTCTTCACAAAGCTGCAATGGAGCAGAAGCTTCCCCGTGAGTTTAAGTCTCTCCCTGTTATTGTCCTTCAGTTGCTGCTACACATCTATTCAGCCTATCATCCGAAGGACAGGCAATAGACCCATTAGGGACCGAAGTTCGAAGAGATGTAATCTCACCCTACCTCAAGAACAAATAAAACAAAAACATCGTAATATATAAAATTCATGAACCCGTTCAACAGCTTGTTACGGTAGCCTCTCTGAAACATTCGCCTCTTTAGTGGCAGTTGGTTGTGGCACATTGCCAGTGTGCGAAAAATTGTATTTCCATTTCGATCTTGACAAACTTTCGGCCGCGTTATAAAACAGTTTTTTAGTTGCCCTGTAGAGGTAGCTTGCGGTTATGCAGCAACTGTTGGAGAACCAGTCCTGTTGCTGTGTTTGTTCTGCGTTTGTGTCCTGTTTCATCTCGTTTCACAGATCTGCTAAATTGTAGGTCATGTGACGACCACTCTTATATCCACCCGACCTTCCATAACACGCAGAACATGCCACATCTAAATCAAGACAAATTGTGTGCGCTGTGTGTGTGGGGTTACAGGTTTCCGGTTCTTACAGGCAAGTTGCTTGTGTATCTTCAGTAGGAGCTCTTATCTGAAACGCAGTTAATTCAGTCTGTTGCAGCAGCGTACCTTCTTACGACACCATATATCAATTTAACATTCATAGGTCCGTGCATCGCTAATATATTCGCAGAGTACAACCAACAAGATGTAACGTTGCACAATTTATTTATTTCTGTAAGACGCTCTACATGTTTCAGACGGGTTTTCCGTCCATCATCAGGAGCTCAAAACTGCACATACAACATCAGGTATTTGTCAGACCAGTACCTGACGGTGTATGTGCAGTTTTGAGCTCCTGATGATAGACAGAAAAACCGTCTGAAACATGTACAGCGTCTTACAGAAATAAATACATTGTGAAACATTGCATCTTGTTGGTTGTATTCTGCGAACCAAATATCAAATTATCTAAACACAAATACATTTTTTTCTGGACGGAAATTTACCAAACGCATTCAAGAAATTTTGGGAAATGATATCATTGTAATTTTTAAACATATAGCAGTAAATACATGTGTACAAACCCTGCCATCGCTTTAAGGTGCAGGAATTTATGTCACATATTCTAGCATTTAAAACATAACTACCTAGTTACAAGTACAGTTTTGGTGTGAGGTACTCTCTACGACGATGCTTCATATGTTTTCCAATGACACGAACGACGATGTTCTTTTTCGCAACATGCAGGTTTGAAAAGGGCGGTATTTTACCCAGTGTGAAAAGCAGGACGTGTATTTCGTTCGTAGAAATGCAAGAGATGTTTTTACAAGCATAAAATTATCTCTAACTCAAAAGAATGTCACAAGTGTAATGTTTTTGAAAAAAATGTGATAAATATGAATTAAAATAATCATTCGTACAAGAAAAAAAGAACATTCTTTTATGTTCTGTATTTCTGGATAGAATGTTATGTTATGTACGAAAAAGAAGGAACTAGGAAGGGGAAGAAAATTTCCGAAATGAAATGCTTAATATGCGAGTTTGAAAGTTCTAAAGGCGGTGCTGTTTACCGACAGCAGCGTTGCAACACTCCCGAAGTACTACAGATTATGATGACCTAGATTGGGTCACCGAAACACTAGAAGCAACACGAACGAAATTTAAACGATATTATCGGATTTTAAAAGGTTATGTCGCCGTGAAGGGGGACATGGTAGGAAATATTTTTCAAAAACTTTAATGAAATAGCAGCATAGTAGGTTTAATAGTGGAAAAAGAGTATGTCTGCCACAGTAGTAACTGGTAGGAAGAAAAGGTGGTGAGACAAGGTACGGCTGCCTGGCATCCGAACAAACACGTATAGCTCAGTATGCATACTTTTTGATCAAGACATCCGGTCTAGGCCTATATAGTTTGTAGATTGTGAATATCGTGTTAATAATATTCTCCTTAAAGTAATAAATTGCAAAATAAGATAAAGTAATCTGCCTTATTCGTCACTGCATTTCTGACACTATGAACTGCGTAAAACCGCGCTTGCCACCAGATCGTAAGGCGAAGTGGATATGTATGGTGATGTTAGGGAAATCTGAGGGAAAGAGACCGCTTGTGAGACCTAGGCCTAGATAGGAGGGCATGGACATGATGGCTGTGGATCAGGATGGAAGTGGCGGGCTGTTGTGAACGCGGTAATGAACATTCACGTTCCGTAAAATACGGGGAATTCCTTGACTAGCTGAGGAACTGTCAGTTTTTCAAGAAGGACTGTGTTCCATGGAGCTATTTATGTATTTATTTCTTAAGGAGAACATATGCAAAATTGGAAAGAAATTGAAGACAGCTAAAAATTTTACTTGGGGAAACCGAAGGCACGGCAGACCTAGGAATGTGTGGAAGCGTAATAAGTTCTTAAGATGGATATAAAAGTGTCGTACCAGTCAGGTTAATGCAGCGGTAAACCTCTGTGAGCTTGTGTCAGAAGATACCTGTTCAAGTCACAGTATCGGTGTCTGTTTCTTCCGAGAAGTTTTCTCTAGATCTCTGTACCTGAAGATAAACTCGAGGTTAATACGCACCTCGGCTAAACCGCAATAATTTTCAAATCTTTTACATTTCACTAGCCGAGTCTGTATATTTCGACGTACAGACAGCGTCGTAAAATTAACCAGAACGTGAAAAAACAGGATATTAAGATGTGGGTTGGATTTCAATGGTACATGATAAGGATAAGCGATAGGTCTTCTTGGACGCATTGAAAAGTGTTCAGATTTTCAAAAACACGAGAGATTTGTCGTACTGGCGATCTTCCCAAGACGTCTATTGAATAAATGTATTATTTGAATCGCATGGCATCATTAAATAACACATAATTTAAATTAGATTATAGGTGAGATAATTTTATCGTTTAGGTAACATTTTCTGCGTAGCTCGGTCGGTATAGCGACTGGATACGGTCTGGAAGGTCCGGGGATCGAATCCCGGTGGGGGCGATATTTTCCGCACCTGTCCAGACCGGCCCTGGGGCCCACCCAGCCTCCTGTACAATGGGTACCGGGTCTTTCCCGGGGATAAAGAGCGGCCGGGGCGTGACGTTGACCCCTCACCCCCTTCTAGTGCCGATGTCAAGAAGGGTAGAGCTATACCTGTACTCCCCCTATGGGCCGTCCGGCCTGTACAGAGCCTCAGTGCCTGTACAAGGGTGCACTTTACCTCTACCTTTAACATTATCAGGTATCTTAGTCTTTGCTGTAGGAGTTAAATTCTCTATTTAAAAAGTATTTCCTCTGAAAGTAAACTAGATTCGTATAAAATGAACGAATTCATCCCCACAATGTATGAAGAAGTTCCGTGAAGACAATTCGAGCCGGAAAATCAACAAAACCTCAACCGCAAGACTTTAACCTTCTTCCTACTCTGTCCTGGTCGAAAAGAAACTGGAAGGGCGGCGCTTTGGGGCACCACGAATGATGTGCGCCAAAAACACGAGATTTCAATTAAACGTACAAGTTTAGTAATGAGATCGAGACAGATTTATGTGGAGGCCAGCACTTTATTTGGTTTTTCGGTTGTGTAATGTTGAGTTATGGGGAGACGGGAACATGATGGGAGGGAGCGACTACGCGCGCAGGGAAGATAACACCGCAGGGTAGACAAGACACAGCATTTCTTGGACATTAAGTCCTGATGTTGCTGTTCCCTCCACCCCTTCAGCGAACCTACAAAGGTGCCGAAAAACGTAGATTCCTTAAAGTTTCACTGTGAAATTGGGAGATACTTAAATAGCGTACAGTTCTTAGGCAATTTGAGACACAGAGGTGGCTAAATGTGCATTTAGACGTATTGAGCGTTGCTCTAAAAAATGATCGCATTTGCGTGTGCTGTAACATTTTCGGAATACGAAGTGATTTCAGTTGAAAATACTACAGACACGACTTCCGGAAATTCTGGCACAACTTGAGTTTTGCGCATTCGGAATTCAGTGTATATATATATATATATATATATATATATATATATAAAGTTCACCCTATGACAGGCCACGAAGCCCCAGAGGGGGTACAGGTTTAACTCCACTCTTTCTTTAACCTCGGCGCTGGGGGGGGGGTGGTGGTCAACGCCACGCGCCGGCCGCTTTACCCCCGGCAAACACTCGGTAACCCATCGTATTCGAGTTTGGGTGGGCCCCACGGCCGGTCTGGACAGGCGCGGAAAATATCGCCCCCCACCGGGATTCAATCCCCGGACAGTCCAAGCCGTAGCGCGTCGCTATACCAACTACGCTATCCTGACCCACTAAATAAATAAATAAATATATATATGTACATGTGTGTTTATGTGTGTGTGTGCAAGGGACTCCAGTTGAGAGACCAAACCACAACACACTGGAACTTACCGACCGCAACATCTCGCCCCTCCACAACCTGTATCGCTGCTCAGCAATATTCTTCCACCAATTTTCTCTCATTGCGCTTTCTTTCACTCAAGGAAAAATTCGGCTCGCGTTTCATTGTTATTATTATTATTTTTATTTTTAAGAGTTGCGTAAGTCTGAAATTGCGTAACGTGAAATTGTGTGTGTCTGGCTGTGTTTGTGTCTGGCTATGTGTGTGTCTGGCTGTGTGTGTGTGTCTGGCTGTGTGTGTGTGTGTGTGTGTGTGTGTGTGTGTGTGTGTGTGTGTGTGTGTGTGTGTGTGTGTGTGTGTGGGTGTGTGTGTGTG
>Ga0123353_10013198_pt1 | contig 11819 bp, 6 predicted proteins | sample TergutLab28metaG_3_FD_92763 | JGI IMG/M metagenome (GOLD analysis project Ga0123353, IMG submission 92763) | Labiotermes labralis P3 segment gut microbial communities from Petit-Saut dam, French Guiana - Lab288 P3 | ecosystem: Host-associated > Arthropoda: Insects > Digestive system > Gut ... | reverse complement strand
TCATCGGCAGACAATACCGCGGTTTATTATGATTCGCTCCTTCTGAATTTTGACCGCAATAATTTTGTGGTACTGCTGCCTTTTTACTGGACTTCCCTGACGACATGGTTTTCCCTTCGTTCCCGGAAATTCCTGCGGGCGGCTGTAGTGGCCGACGCTTTTGTATTAATCGCCGTATTTTCCTTTACGGGCGTTTCAGATAACGCGGTATACCGCTGGCCTGTTGTGGTAATTATTGTTTTGGCCGGCATAATTTTCATGCAGGTTCTGGCTCTCCTGTTTTCCGCAGCGCCAGAAATCAATATGAAGAAAAGGGAGAAAATTGCCGCCGTTGCTGTTTTGCTGGTTCTGGTTTTACTGGGGGGCCTGCTTTTTTTAAAACCGTCACAGCGGAGGGCAGCCCAAAAGGGCGGGGGGCTTTTGGAACCGAAACTGTTCAGTTTTGATTTTTCACAGTTTCTCAGACTGGACCCCGAAATCAGCATGAACGATGATCTGGTTCTGATCGTTAAAAAAGACCCCGGCGACAACCATGTTCTTCTGCGGCGTTCGGTATTGTCCGGCTATAATAAAAAACAGGGTTTTTACCGCATTGAGGAAACTGACGGGAAGACCCACCCTCAGCGTTTGCCTTCCCGTCCCCTCCGGCTGGATCCTGTTGAATTTGAACCTTCACGGATCGTTTATCAGGAATATTTTCTGGTTAATTTTGACGCATCCGCGTTTATCGGCATGAAAGAACCGCTGGAAATTATCCCCTTTGAAAACTGGGATTCGTCTTCATTCAAACAGGCCTATGCCGTGGAGAGTATGACAAGCACAATTGACGGTGATGATCTTTCCTGGCTGATGTTTGATTCTTCTGCAGTTTCTGCTTCCTTTTCCCCCTCTCCCGAATCCTTCGGATTAAGCGAAAAAGAATTCGCACAGTATACCGCATTCGGCAGCGATGAACGCATAAAATCTTTTGCGCAGGAAATCACTGCCGGCTGTGAAAGCTACGATGAAAAAATCCGGATGATTCATGATTACCTGAAATATGGTGATTACCGATACAGCCTAAAACCGGGTATCGCCCCCGACGGGGATCAGCTTGCCTGGTTTCTGTTTAATTCCAAAAAAGGCTACTGTTCCTATTACGCTTTTGCCATGGCCCTGATGCTCCGCTCACTGGGGATTCCCTCCCGGGTGGCCGCCGGTTTTTTCATTGATCCCGAATCGGGCATTTTTGATTATTATCCGGTGCGTTCCGATATGGCCCATGCCTGGGTGGAGGTACCGTACCCAGGCTGCGGCTGGCTGGAGTTTGATCCCACTACCGAATATCTGGCCGAGGGGGAAGATTTTCGTTTTTCCCCCGGTACCGATCCGAATCTGCTGGAACGTCTTATGCGGGAAATTTTTGAAAACAGGTCAAAACTCCGTGTTAAAATGGGACCTGACGGCAGGGAATCCCTCACGGATATGCAGTCACTGGCGGAATTTTCCGTCATGCTTCTGAAAAAAGTGGTTCTTCCTCTGCTTATACCTGTTTTAATCGTTTTGTTTTTAATAATGCGGTGCTGTTTTCTGTTACTTTCCGTTTTACAGCGCAATCCTCGTAAGAAGGCAATTTTTCTCTGGAAACACGCGTGCAGGCGGCTCGCTCTTGCCGGTTTACGGCGTTCCGGACTGCCGGGGAACAAGGCGCCGGATTCAGAGTTCGCCCTCCATACAGACACTTTGGTAAAAGGCACATACAGTATGTATCTTTGTTCGGCTGCGGCCCGTTTCGCACCGGAATACGGTGAAAATGATTTCATGGACATGCAGAAAACCTATCATCAATTTTCACAATCATACCGGAAAAGCATTCCCGCCCTGAGGCGTTTTCTGGCCTGGGTACTGCCCCCGCTGTCCCTGATAATTCCCGGAAAAAAGGGAAATGTAAGCTTAATTTTGTTATTGTTATTCACATTATTTATGGGTACGGATCTGGGGGCCCAGAACGGAGACGGGGCGCCGGATGCCGATTCACTATTCAGGAACGCTGCGGATGCTGAATATTCCGAGTATTGGGAAAGGGCGATCGATCTTTACAGGGAGGGCGGTATCGGTTATCCCGATGATCCCCGGTTTCCGTGGGCTTTGGGGAATCTTTACTACAGCCGGGCATTGTACGGCCTCGCATGGGATGAATACAGGAAAGCGGAATCGCTTAACCCCTGGAATACATACATACTTTCCCGGCTGGCGAATACCGCAGGTTATCTTAACCGCAACGTTACATCGGTAGAATATCTTGAACGGCTGCTTGCCATTGATCCGGACAGCAGGGATGTAATCGGCAGGCTTGGCTGGATGTACTTCAAGATACACCGCCTGGAGGAAGGCGAGCGTCTGCTTGTTTCCGCCATTGAACGCCTGGGCGATGATCCCGATCTTTCTATGACCCTGGCGACAATTTATTCGGATATGTACCGTTATGAAGAAGGGAAGTACTGGTATAAAAAAACGATTGCACAGACCGAAATGATGAGGGAATTTACATCAGTGGCCCATTATAACCTTGCGATTCTGGAATCACGTTTCTATCATTACGATCTTTCCATGGATGAAGCGAATGCCTCCCTCGATTCCATGTACCGCTCTTCCGGGCTTCTGATGCGCGGGGAATTGTATCTGCGGCGGCTGGATCTGGAGAATGCCCAGTCGGATTATGATTCGGCAAGGGAGAGCGATCATTCCCCGCTGGCAAAACTCAACCTTGCCCAGACTTACCAAATTTCCGGCAGGCTGGAGGAAGCCCGGCTCTACGCTGTTGACTGCCTTAACGGAAACGATCATTCCTGGATGATGCATTACGGTATTGACCCTGTCCGTTACAAACGGGATATACATGAAATTCTGTATAAAACATATTCAGGGCTTTCAAAGGCCGAAAGATTCAAGGCGCAGGGCAGTCCCGGAGCGTTTTTCCGCTGTGTATATAAATCGGCTTCATACCGGTTTTATACAGAAGTTCACCGCAAACTGTATCAGAAGTACTGCCTCGCCGCGGGCGATGCGTATAACCCCTATATTACCCAGTCTGATGGATCTGGCAGCGTTCCCCTTGAAAGGTATATCCAGTATTACAACGCGTTTGAAAGTTACCCCCGCCGCGCCCTTTTCTGGCTTAACAGGGCCAGGTCATTTGAAACTTCCCTAATTCCGGCCGCAATCGCCTCTTATGATCTTGAAGAAGGTATTCTACTGAAAAACAATTACCTTGTCGCGAGTGCCCTTGATGGTTTTGATCCGGTTTGGGAAAAGGATTTAATTTCCCATTGTTACCGGCATTTTGCCGGGGCAAAATCCCTGCCGCTTCAGGCACGCCGGGATGCGGTAGAAGAACTCTTTACGCTGAACCGGGGCGCCCTTTTACAGGCGGAATTAAGTCTGCCTGCAAATATTCGGCTGGATTTTTCCGGCGCCGGCAGGGTAATTTCCCGCAGAACACAGTCTCTGATACAGCGAGCGCTTACAAACACCGGTTTTTATCTTGTGAATGAAATAAATTCTTCCCGTTTCAGACTTGAAATCAATATAAACTCTTTGTCTGCAGGGAGATATTCCGTGGTCTGCGGTTTAATTGACAATGAAAATACGCTAAAACCCGTATATCGCACGATACCCGTGCAGTCACTGTCCAAAAAAGAAATTTATCGTACTGCAGGGGTTTTCAGCACTGCAGTATTTACTGTGGAATAATATATTTTCCCATAATACCGTAAAAAACACGGAAAAATGCAATTTTTATCATAATTTCTGGTCAAAAAACTACTTTTTTTGTATTTCGTAAAATTTAAGTTGACAAAATCGAAATTTATGTGTTATAACTTAATATTAGCCGACAATAATAAAAGGGACATCCGGTTGCTGTGGCATACCGCCCTATATTTGTTTGCTTTTCAGGAGGAATTTTTTATGAAGAAAGTATTGGTTATTCTTCTGGCACTTGCTGTTGCTGGCGGCGTATTTGCGCAGGCTGAAGTATCAGGTTATGTAAGCACCAATTTTGGACTGCTTATGGATCTTGGTATTGAGGATGTGGATGATTCCAGCTACAACGATTGGATTTTTGGAATGGGCGATGCGAAGATCGGTGCATCTTTTGATGCCGGTGCAGTAAGCGGTAATGTCACCTATCAGGCAGCCGGCGGATCTGCCGGTCTTGACGGTGCGAACATTGCTGTTGATCTGGGTGCTGCAGTTCTTTCCACAGGATATGCGTGGCTTCCCTGGGTACAGTGGAGCGCAGTAAATTTCAGGGGAAACAATAACTATAACATCGGCGCCTCGGCGGTAAAAGACATTTATATCCAGGCAAAATTCGGATCAGACGATCTTTCAATCTATGCCGGTCTTGCCCAGCAGGATGTAGACGGTGCATTACTGAAAGATTTTGCGGTATTCCCCGGTTTCTATTTCGGCGCAGATTTCGGCGGTGACGGATTCAACGTCGGCGCTGCCTTCCTTGGCGCACCCCGCGGTAAAGATTGGGATCCATATCCACTTCTTCCCGAAGATCCTGAAAGTCGCTTCTTCTGGATGGGCAACCTCCACTGCGGTCTTGACCTTGATCCCCTCTCAATCGGATTGAATGTTGCCCTGTATGGCGATCCTGCGGTTGCCGGTTCAAATGCAGCGTCAGTTTCCCCGGGATGGGCATTGTGGCCATATTACGCCGGCACACCTGATGATATGATTTTCGAAGGCTGCCTCAGCATCGGCGTTGGCCTTGATGCCTGCAGTGTCGGTTTTGCACTCGGTATGCTCACCAACCTTGCTGATGAAGACAAAGGCGGCGGATACGGCGCCCTCCAGATTGGCCTCAGCGCTGATTTCGATCTCGGCGGCGGCTTTACCCTTACCCCCGGTGTTCTTTTCAACAAAGCGCTGGGTGATGGCATTAAACACAAAGGAAGCCTGGATATCGGACTTACCTTCTCCTACGGTTTCTAATCTGAAATTGTAATGTAAAAAGCCGTCCGTTTGGACGGCTTTTTTTTGGCTAAAATTCAATAACCACTTCATCTTTGTTCCAAAAAAGTGTATACTGATCGGGTAATTATTCATAATTTTCGTCCGTATTTTTTTGGGAAAACGGCATTTTACGAGGTTCCATAATAAATGACAGAAACCAATGACACGATTTTAACTCCCGCCGGCAGAATAATTCCGGTTCCCATAGAAGATGAAGTAAAAACAGACTACCTCAATTACGCAATGTCGGTTATTGTCAGCCGCGCCCTGCCCGATGTACGGGATGGACTTAAACCCGTCCACAGGCGGCTTTTATACGCTATGGACAGTCTGGGGCTGAGACCGGGCGGGGGAACCAAAAAGAGCGCGCTCATTGTCGGTGAAACAATGGGTAAATACCACCCCCACGGCGATATGTCCCTTTACGATGCTTTGGTGCGTATGGCGCAGGATTTTTCCCTCCGTTATCCGCTTATCAAGGGGCAGGGAAATTTCGGTTCCGTTGACGATGATCCCCCGGCGGCGATGCGCTATACCGAAGCGAAAATTTCCAAAATCGGCGATGAAATGCTCCAGGATCTCCAGAAGGAGACCGTGGATTTCATTCCCAATTACGATGAAAATTTCCAGGAACCGACAGTACTTCCGTCGGCGGTTCCCAATTTACTGGTCAACGGTTCAAGCGGAATCGCGGTTGGTATGGCGACCAATATGGCCCCCCACAACCTTTCGGAAATTTGTGATGCTATCTGCCTGCATATAGACAATCCCGAATGCAGTGTTGACGAACTGATGCATTTCGTGCAGGGACCGGATTTCCCCACAGGCGGGGTTATCTACGGTTACAGCGGCATTAAAGAGGCGTATAAAACCGGACGGGGCAGGCTGCTTGTCCGGGGAAAATTCAATGTGGAAACTACCAAGGGCGGCAAGGAAAATATCATCTTCACCGAAATTCCCTATAACGTAAACAAGGCCCTGCTGCTTGAAAAAATCGGCCAGCTTTCGAGGGACAAGGTAATTGACGGTATCGCCGGGGCAAATGATGAATCGGATCGTGAAGGTATACGCATTGTAATAGAACTGAAAAAAGGCGCGATTGTCAAAGTCGTACTTAACCAGCTTTTTTCCAATACCCAACTGCAGACTTCTTTCGGCATAATCAATCTGGCCCTGGTCGGCGGCCGTCCGAAGTGCCTCAATCTGAAGGAACTTATCTACTATTTTGTGGAACACCGTGTTGATGTGGTAACCCGCCGTACCCGTTACGAACTGTGTAAAGCCGAAGAACGGGCGCATATCCTGGAAGGACTGATAATCGCCCTTGCCAACATCGACGAAGTGGTCGCCCTTATCAAGGCGAGCCGTGATGTTGCAACGGCAAAACTTAAACTGCAGGAAAGGTTTCTGCTTTCGGAAGCCCAGTCGGAGGCCATTGTCGATATGCGCCTCGGCCGCCTGACCAGTCTTGAAATAGAAAAGATACAGGCTGAACTGGAAGAATTAAAAGTCCAGATTGCCTACTATAAATCCCTCCTTGCCGATGAACGCAAACTGCGGGGGGTTATCAAGGATGAAACCAAAAAAATCGCCGAACAGTACGGAGACCCAAGGCGGACTGAAATTGTCGCGGGTGAAGTAGAAAATATCAATATAGAAGATATGATCAAGAAAGAAGAAATGATAATTCTCATTTCCAATCTTGGTTATGTGAAACGCGTTCCTGTTTCCGCCTACCGGAATCAGGGACGGGGAGGAAAGGGTATGCAGAGCGCGAAACTCGCGGAAGATGATTTTGTCAAACAGATTTTTGTCGCTTCCACCCATGAGTACATCATGTTTATTTCCAGCGAAGGCAAGGCCTACTGGATGAAAGTACACGAACTGCCGGAGGGAAGCCGTACCGGAAAAGGTTCCCACATAAAGAGCCTGCTGACAATTTCGCCCGACGAAGATATTACCGCTGTTGTTTCTTTCAGTGATTTCAGTGATACGGAGTACCTTTTCATGGGCACAGCCCGGGGCGTGGTCAAGAAGGTAACGACATCCGAATTTGTCAACGCAAAAACAAGGGGCGTCAGGGCGATTAATCTCGATGACGGAGACAGTCTGGTCAGTGTTCTTCTGACCAAAGGTTCCGACGAAGTGGTTCTTATTTCCCGCCATGGGCAGGCCCTTCGCACCCATGAAAACCATGTACGGGCAATGGGGCGTTCCTCCCGCGGTGTTACCGGAATGAAACTTTCCCGCAGTGACGAACTCTCCGGAATGCTGAGGGTGGATCCAAACGAAAAAATGCTTATCCTCTCCGAATTCGGTTTCGGCAAACGGGTTGATTTCAGTGAATTTTCTTCACATGGAAGGGGAACAGGCGGCCAGAGAATCTATACGGTCAGCGAAAAAACCGGTGAAATCGTCGGTTGTGTCAATGTGCTTGAAAACGAAGAGATCATGTGCATCACCAGCCAGGGAAAATCAATTAAATTGAAAGTAAGCGAGATCCGTGTAATGGGACGTTCTGCCCAGGGTGTGAAAATTCTCAGTATCGACAAACCCGATTTTGTTATCGGCCTGGACAGGATTGTTAAAGAAGATGAAACCCTTAACGAGGAGCAGGTATGAAAAATTTAAAAATAAAAATAATCCGGCCGATTTCGGCGCCGGTTATGCCGAAGTTATTTATGCCAGTATTGGCGGTTTTTTTTCTGGCAATGTGTGTCAGTTCCCCGAAATTTGACGGCGTAATGAACAGGGACTGGAAACTTTCGGAAGTTCTGATAGGCGGAACAAGTATCGGTTTTGATCGGGATAAACTGGCTGATGAAGGCTTCGGCGAAATATATACCCTGCGTTTTGATGCGGAAAGGGTAAACGGAATCGGCGCCCCGAACCGGTATTTCGCCCCGTATACACTGGGTGACAAAAATACAATTACCATTAAAACAATGGCGGGAACATTGATGGCTTCTTTCCGGGAACCGGAAGCATTAAAAGAAAATGAATATTATAAACTGCTGCAAAACGTAAAAATATGGAATCTTAAAAATGATAGTCTGAGACTGTATTCAAACGGGGACGGCACAGAAGAAGCGGTCCTGATTTTCACGGAATAGGAGATACGGGGATATGGTAAAAAAAATTGTAATTTCACTTGTTTTTATTTCCATGGTTGTATCCGGGCTTTCGGCGCAGGAAGACAGTTCGGCGGATCGGGCCCTTAATAATATTTCTGTCGGATTCGGAATTATTACCATCGGCGGTTCCTATGAACGGATGTTCGGCAGGCATTTTTCCCTTTTGGCTGACCTTTCCTATACCAACATCGGTATCATCGAAGAAACTACCGCTTCACTGAAGGGAAGGGTTTATCCGTTCGGAAAGGCGTTCTTTCTCGATCTGGGGCTTGGGTATACCTACGGCAGGGGTCTTATCAATGCGATGAAGGACATGATTCTGGGTATTCTGACTTTCGGCTGGTGGTTTACCCAAATCGATCTTGAAGATGCCAATAACCACTGTTTTCTGGTTCAGCCCGGTATAGGCTGGAAAATTGACATCGGCAAGCAGGACGCCTTTGTGCTTCCCATTAACATGGGCCTTGATTTGCGGCTTGGAGCGGAAGTACCCGATGTGGTTCCCTATTTCAGAATAGGCGTAGGTTATTCTTTTTAAATACTGAAGAGCGCGAAATCGTATTTTACGGGATCTTCGGGGCAAAGCTCCCGCAGTTTTCCGGTCAGTTCGATAACGGCCTTTTTGTCATTGGTTTTACGCTGCAGAAGTCCGATCCTGCGGGCGTTACGCGCTACATGGACATCAAGCGGGATGTACAGCGCCGAAGGTTTAATGCTTTTCCATAAACCGGTATCCACCGGCTCTTTCCTCACCAGCCAGCGCAAAGCCAGGTTGATCCTTTTACAGGCGGAATTGGCATCCTGATTGGCAATCTGCGCCGAATAACGGCCCCCGTTTCCCGCGGCCATTTCCCTCCTGAACAGGCTGATTCCTTCCCAGATATCATCAAATGAAGCGAAAAGTTTTTCAAGACTGCCGTATTTCGCATAACAGTATCTGAAGCCCCTGCAGTAATATTTCAGATCGTTTTCAAAAAAGGTCCGGTGGATATTACGGTTTTTCAGTTTTTTATAACTGCCCGACATGATAAATGCGGCAGGGCTGTTTTCCATCAGGGAAAACATTTTTTCAGCCGAACGGAGGATAAGGTCACGCCTTCCCCATGCAATGGCAGCAGTCAGAAAAGCGGTAATTTCAATATCGGCCTTTACCGGGTTTTTTCCGCGCGCGTAACGGAGCGGAAACTGAACCGGATCATGGGCGATGAAATCGTTTATCAGGGATTTGGACCCGGAAAATTCCGTGTACCAGTCATCAAGAATGTGAATAATTCGGCGCTTCCTGGGTTATGGTAATATCATGGGCATGGCTTTCCCGCAGGCCTGACGCAGTGATCTTTATGAATTTACGGTAACTTTTAAGTTCACCGATATTCCTGCATCCGCAGTAACCCATGCCTTTGCGCAAACCGGAAACAAGCTGATTTATATAGGGACCCAGTTCTCCCTTGAAGGGGACACGGCCTTCTATGCCTTCCGGTACCGGCTCTTCATCTTTGCCCATCTGGTAACGGTCGCCCGCCCCCTCGGCTATGGCCCCCATGCTTCCCATGCCCCGGTATTCCTTGAAAATCCTGCCGTCAAAAATTATTTCCCTTCCCGGTGCTTCTTTAAGTCCGGCGAATAGGTTGCCTATCATCACCGTACTTGCCCCGGCTCCAATGGCTTTTGTAATGTCGCCTGAAAATTTTATCCCGCCGTCGGCAATGACCGGAATGCCCGATTTTTCCGCTTCTTCTGCGCAGTCAAGCACCGCGGTAAACTGCGGCACCCCTATCCCTGCCACTATCCGTGTTGTGCAGATAGAGCCGGGGCCTATGCCGACTTTGACCGCGTCAGCGCCCGCTTCGATAAGGCGGCGAGTTCCTTCCTTTGTGGCAACATTCCCGCCTATAACCGGGACATCAAATTCTTTTTTTATTCCCTTTACCGCTTCCATGACATTTTTTGAATCGCCGTGGGCGGTATCCAGCACTACAAAATCCACCCTTGCGTTTTTTAAAAGCGGCATCCGTACCGGGTAATCGTTGGGTGATACTGCCGCACCGACTATCAACCTGCCGGTTTTGTCAATTGCCGCCCGGGGATAACTTTCGTTCTTTTCCATATCCTTTACCGTTATGAGGCCCGTCAGTTTTCCGTGGCTGTCCACCATCGGCAGTTTTTCTATCCTGTGTTTATCAAATTTTTCCCTGGCCTGGGTGACTGTCGGTTCGCCCTGAACGGCAACCGGGTTTTTGGTCATTACGCTCGATACGGGCAGGGTATCGTCACGGCAGAAACGCAGATCGCGCCCGGTGATTATCCCTACAAGCTGACCGTCTTTTCCCGTTACGGGCATACCGGAAAAACCGTGTTTTTCTATCAGCGATCTTATGTCGCGGACAAAAGCGTCATCGGGAACCGTAACAGGAGAATCTATTATCCAGTTTAGGAAACGCTTGACGGCGGCGACCTGGAGGGCCTGTACCTCCGGTTTAAGATTCCGGTGTATTACCCCGGCGCCTCCTTCCAGCGCTATGGCAATTGCCATTTTTTCTTCGGTTACCGTATCCATCGCTGCCGATATGACCGGTATGTTTAGCGATATTCCGGCGCACAGTGAAGTTTTTATGTCGCATTCCTTCGGCAGTATTTCCGAATAGCCCGGTAAAAGAAGCACGTCATCGTAAGAAAATCCTTCCGTAAACATTATATTTCTCCTTCCATAACTTTTCTGTATTTATGCGCGAGTTCAGCTGCTTTTTTTGAAGCAAGGCCGCAGTACCTCTGCGGGTTTTCAAAAAACGCCAGCGCTTCGCCCGGCAGGGAAGCGTCATCCTTTGATGTAATTAGGCCGAGTTCCCTCATTTTTCCGCCGATTTTATCAAGCGCGCCTGGTTCTTTTGCGAGTGCCTGCGCAAAACCGATATGTTCCCTTTCTGCGTTAAGTGTAATTTTACGGATCGTTTCGTGGGCATCGGATACGCCGCTTTCGGCAAGAAGTATGTATGCCGGCTCCGCCATTACCCCGCCGGAATTTCCGCCTGTGCTGCCGCACAGGTTGGCCAGCATTTTTTCGCGGTCGGCGCTCAGCCCTTCAATTATGCGGATCATGCGGGAAAGCGCCAGACAGAAACCGCTGATATAATCAGCGATGAAACGCTGGCTTGCCGAATTGGTCAGGTCGCGCTGATGTTCGCTTATCTGGTCCATGAAAAATGTATTTACCCGGGGCATAAAGGCTTTCCACAAACTCTTTACATGTTCCGAATTCCACGGGTTGCGTTTCTGGGGCATGGTGGAGGAACCCACCTGATCCGCAGAAAAATTTTCCTTAAGCTCGCCGATTTCACTGCGCTGCAGATTGCGGAGATCGTCGGCAAGGTTAGCTATTATTCCGAAGGCAACATTAAATTCCAGCAGCAGCCGTAAAAGGTATTCCGGCTCAACAAGCTGGGTTGAATGTTCGGAAGGCTCAAGACCCAGTTCGGCGAGGTATATCCGTTCCAGTTCTTCCGGATTCTGCACAATCATACAGGCTGCATTATACGCACCCACGGCGCCTGCGAGTTTTCCCTTCAGTTCACCGGAACGCTTTTTTATTTCTATAATGGATTTTCCCAGGCGGGAAACATACTCGGCAAGGGCGAACCCGAGTGTAATGGGTACCGCGTGCTGGCCGTGGGTGCGCCCCAC
>Ga0123353_10013193_pt1 | contig 11820 bp, 13 predicted proteins | sample TergutLab28metaG_3_FD_92763 | JGI IMG/M metagenome (GOLD analysis project Ga0123353, IMG submission 92763) | Labiotermes labralis P3 segment gut microbial communities from Petit-Saut dam, French Guiana - Lab288 P3 | ecosystem: Host-associated > Arthropoda: Insects > Digestive system > Gut ... | reverse complement strand
TGAGCGACGCGTCCGCCATAATTAGGCAATCCTTGGGCAAAGATTTCGCGTAAGTGTCAAGCGATTCCTGCGTGAGGGCGAGCAAAAACGTGGGCTGCGTCACCTTTGTAAAGCCGATGTTGTCTTCGTCGATTATGACCTCCGCCTTGCACATTCCACCGCGAGCCTCGGGTCCGTACGACTGCGACTGAACGGCGTTTTTGTCGGCCATAATCGCCGCCTCGGCCAAAATTATGGACGCTAAAATGACCCCCTGCCCGCCGCTGCCGGTCAGCCTGATTTCCGCCTTGCCTTTATCGCTTTTTCCCATTTGTTCCTCCGTTTTATCTTTCTTAAAAACTCGCGTTATGTTGGTGTTTAAGGTCAAATTTAAGCTGGGTTGCCACGTCGCTGCGCTCCTCGCAATGACGAAAATGCTTTACAAATTAAAACCCGACCTTCATTGCGCATTGAGCATTGCGCATTGCGCATTAAATCGCAATTACCCACCGACAGTAAATCTGTCTATTATCCTCTGATACTCCTCCGTAAACTCCGGCACACCCATCTCCTGGTGCAGTTTCCCAATCACCAACTTCCCCGCCAGTTCCTCCGCGGTCATCCCCGCTGCTTTTTCCACCGACACCCCGTTAGCCTGTTGCCACTTCATCATCTCTACCGCGCCGCCCTTCTTGTTTTTGCGCCCGTAATAGGTCGGGCAGGCGCTTATGCAGTCAATCAGCGCAAAGCCTTTATGCGAAATCCCGTCCTGAATCATTTTGATTGTCTGCACGGCGTGGTACGCCGTCCCCCGCGCCACGTAGGTTGCCCCCGCCCCCTTAGCCAAGGCGGAAATGTCAAACGGCCTGTCGATATTCCCATACGGCGCGGTTGTCCCCAACTCCCCCTTGGGGGTTGTGGGCGAATATTGCCCTCCCGTCATGCCATAAATGTCGTTGTTGAAAACCACCACGGTCAAATCTATGTTGCGCCGCGCCGCGTGAATCAAATGGTTGCCCCCGATGGCGGAAATATCGCCGTCCCCCGCCACCACGATGACGGTCATTTCGGGCTTTGCAAGCTTAATCCCCGTGGCAAAGGCAATCGCCCGCCCGTGCGTAGTGTGAATGGTGTTAAAGTCCATATAACCCGCAATGCGCGAACTGCACCCTATGCCCGATACAAGGCATACGTTGTCGTTATCTATCTTCAAATTGTCTATCGCCTTGGCGACATCGCGCATAAGTATACCGTGACCGCAGCCCGGGCACCAGATGTGCGGCAGGTGCTGCGTCCTTAGGTATTTGCTTATCAGCGCGCTGGGTTTTTCAGTTGACACTTTTTAAATCCTCCGTCTTCTATCATTATCCATGTTCCATTTTAATGCGCAATGCTCAATGCGTAATGCTCAATGTCGGTCATGTCTTTTTGAGCGCACAATTTTTGTCGTTCAAGGTATATTACTTAAAATTTGTCCTTCATTGCGCATTGAGCATTAAAAATTGAGCATTGTCTCCAAAACTTCGTCCGGCAAAATCACCGTCCCGTCTATTTTGCCCAAAAACTTGATTTCGCATTGCCCCGCCGCCGCGCGCTCAACCTCGCGCAGGATTTGCCCGTAATTGTGTTCGACGACAATAATCCTTTTCGCCTTTTTCGCAATTTCGGCGATTTGCTTGTCGGGGAATGGCCAAATGGTGATGGGACGGAACATACCCGCCTTAATCCCCCTGTCCCTCGCGCTCTCCATTGCCGAAACTACGCTGCGGGTGGTGCCGCCGTAACACACAAGCGCGGTCTCTGCGTCGAATAAATTGCGCTCCTCAAAGCGGATTATGTCGTCAAGGTTGTCGTCAATTTTGCGCATAAGGCGGGTTATCAGCCTACGCGCGATTTCGGCGGAGTTTGTGGGGAAGCCGCTCTCGTTGTGCATAAGCCCTGTTATATTGTATCTAAAACCTTGTCCAAAAGGCGGCATGGAAGGTACTAACTCCCCCTCGGGCACAAAAAACGCCTTGCCACCCCTCACCTCGGTTTTGCGGTCAATAATATCAATATCCTCCTTGCGAAGAAGGGTAATCCCCTCGCGCAAATGTCCCACAATCTCGTCCATCAGGTAAATTACGGGCACACGGTACTTTTCGGATAGGTTGAAGGCGCGGATAATCTGGGTGTACGTTTCGGCAACGGTGGCGGGGGCTATCGCTATTATCGGGTGGTCGCCGTGAGTGCCCCATTTCGCCTGCATCACGTCCCCCTGCGAGGGCTGGGTGGGAAAGCCAGTGCTGGGGCCGCACCGCTGCACGTTCACTATGACGCAAGGGATTTCGGTCAGCGCAGCGTATCCGATATTTTCTTGTTTAAGCGAAAAACCGGGGCCGCTTGTCGCCGTCATGGACTTTAAGCCCGCCGCCGACGCGCCTATTACCGCTGCCATTGCCGCAATTTCGTCCTCCATTTGTATAAACTTGCCGCCCACCATAGGCAGGCGCAGCGCCGCCTGCTCGGCAATTTCGGTGGAGGGGGTTATCGGATAACCCGCAAAAAAGCGCATACCCGCCATAAGCGCGCCCTCGACGCACGCTTCATTACCCTGAAGCAAAACTCTTTTCCCCGTAATCATTGCGCTTCCTCCGTCGTTTTATTTATTACGTCCTCTAAAAAAATCGCGTAATCTGGACAGCGCAGTTCGCATTGCCCGCAACGGATACATTTGCTCTCGTCGGCGATTTGGATTTTGTCGTTTTTCATCGCCAAAACTTCCTTGGGACAAAACGCCACGCAAATACCGCAGCCCTTGCACCACCTGTGGTTTACCACCAATCTTTTGCCCATCGACCCCTCTCGCAAAATTTTTGCACAAAAATATAAGAACACTTGCCCCGCTGAAACGCGTGGCTTACCCTGACAGCATAGTTTAACACATTCAAGAAATATTACTAACTACTTTAAGGCGGGTATTGCCGCGCTTTTGAACATTTTTTAATAACGGCTGCAACAACCAAAAGATTGTATCAGCATCGTTTTTTCCTTGCTTTTTTTTCAAAACGTATGATATAATGCGGAAAATGATAAAGAAAGTCATTATTTTTAAGTACGGAGGATAATTATGAACTTTTTAAGCCTTGAGTATTTCTTGATAGTCGCCGAGGAATTGAACATAACCAAAGCGGCGGAGCGGCTGTATATCTCGCAACAGTCGCTGTCCAGCTCCATCATCAAATTAGAAAGGTCATTGGGCGTGCGCCTCTTTAACCGCACTCCCGTTCTCAGCCTGACCTATGCGGGTACCCGTCTCGCCGCCGCCGCGAAAGAGATAATGGGCATAAAAAACAGAGTCCTGACCGAGCTTGACGACATTAATAAAAACAAGCGCGGCGAGCTGAAAATCGGGATTTCGCACACGCGGGGATATAATTTATTGCCCGTTATCCTCCCGGAATACAAAAAAACGCACCCTTTGGTTGACATTTCGCTGACCGAGGCAAACAACGAGGAACTGGAAAACCGCCTTCAACACGGTATGATTGACTTGATGTTCGGGTTTTTGCCCATCATGTTAGAATCCGTCGTCGCCGTCGAGCTTTTGAAAGAACGGCTGTTTTTGGTGGTGCCAAAAGCCTTCACAGATCAAATTTTTAGCGAAAAAAGCGATTTTATGCGCGGAAAGTTCTCGGTTGCGGCCGATGTCGTGGTTTTTAAGGATTATCCCATGCTTATGCTTAAGGCAGGCAACCGTATCCGCGGCATCATGGACTCTTATTTTACCGCCAAAAGTATAACGCCGAATATCGTTTTAGAAACCGAAAACATCGAAACCGCCTTCGCTCTATCGGTGAAGGGCATGGGTATCACGGTATACCCCGAAATGTTTTTGCAAAATCTTTGTGCGGGGGCGGAAGACAGTGTGGATTTATTCCCTCTCGCGGACTCGTCGGCGACATTGGCAATCGGGTACAGTTCCAAGCGGTATCTGTCGTCCGCCGCCAAGGATTTTATCGACTTGTCGGCGCAAAAACTGGCGGGCAAGAGAATAGAGATCAGAGAGATTAGAGAACGGAGAAGCGGGACGCGACAAAACAGCGCGCCGCCTCGTTTTTGTGACGATTTTTGAGTAATTACTTTATATTTATATCTTTTTGCGAGTTGTGCATTTCAACAACTCTTTGCTTGTAGTTGACCCAAAATCTCCCTCTTATATTAAAAACAAGCGCGACTCTAACTTCAATTCTCTATTCTCTTATGGCTCTACTTCGTAATTTCCTTGCCCATAAAGTAAACCCCTATCATCCCGGGGCCCACCGACGCGCCCACCGTCGCCCCAACATAATTTATGTAAACGTCCCTTACGCCGATGTCCTCTAAGAGCAACTTTTGCAACTTTTGCGCGTCTTCAAGGCAGTCCGCGTGCACAATATATACGGTCTGGGTCTCCGGCTTGATTATATTATCGCGCACATACCCGATACACTTGCGCAAACTCGCCTTGCGGCCGATCGCCTTTGCCACGCCCACGTTCTGTCCCTTGGTGTTGACCCCCAAAAGCGGCTTAATCCTGATAATCGCGCCCATAAGTGCCGCCGCGCCCGTCACCCTGCCGGCGCGTTTAAGATACTTAAGGTCGTCGATAGTTCCGATTTGGTGGACATACTGACAGTGCTGCTCCACCCACTCGGCGGCTTCCTCGATGCTCGCGCCCTGCTTCTTTAATTTTGCGGCCTTTGCTACGATAAGCCCCTGCCCCAACGATCCGCGTAAGGTATCCACGCAAATCACTTTGGAATCCGGGTACTTTTCCCTAATTTGGTCGCGCGCAACAAAGCTCGAGTTTACCGACCCGCTCAAGCCCGAAGCGGTGGACAGCGACAAAATGTCCTTTCCTTTTTCTATCTGCCGCTCAAATTCATCGTAATAATCGTCGGGGTTAAGCTGCGCGGACTTAAAATGCACGCCCTTACGCATCATTTCGTAAAAATCCTTCGCCGGTATCGCCGCCCAGTCTAAGGACGCGTAAAACTCCTTGTCATCGTAATTGACGCGCATAGGGAGGTATTCCACCCCGAGTTCCTTACATTTTTCCTCCTCGAGGTCGCAGCACGAGTCGGTAAGGATAACGTAGTCTTTCACAATATTTCTCCTTTGTTTGTATTTTTACTCTTTAATGCGAATGAGGAGTTAGAAGTTATGAGTGAGGAGATAAGGTCGAATTTAAATATCCAATAAATGTCAAAGATAAATTTCACCACAGCTCCTCACTTCTAACTCTTCACTTTCTTTTTTGCCCTTTTCCGCGCCTTCCTCTCCTCGTCCTCTTTTATTATTATGTCGATATACAAAGAATTCATATAATTTCTGAAACAATCCAATATTTCCTGTTCGGAAGACAGCTCTTTTTTAAGTTCCTGCAAATACATCGGTTTTCCGACAATTACCCTTTTGTGCCTTGCCGAAAAAAACAACGTATAAATGGGCAAATCGACCTTAAATTTGTTGTAATACAGTTGCGCAAGCTTTAAAAAGCCGGGGTAAAATTCCTCGATTATCTCCTTGTACCCCTCGTTGCTGTTTTCGGGGAACACGAACACCGACACATCCTTGCTTAAGCATTCAAACGAATATTTAAACGTATGCGCGATATTCAGGTCATAATATATGGGGATTACCCCCGCAAAGCCATACACCCACCTGGATGCCAGACTGAACAGCGACGCCATAATCCATGCGGGAAACTTGCGGTATCCCTTCTTTTGGCGGTAAAAAACGTGGTATAAATACCGCCAGCGGCTTTTAAAGCCCTCGCACATCTGATGCGCGCCCCATGTCATAAAACGGTGCTTCATGTGGGTGCGGTAAGTATAAGGACCGCCCGCGCCGTAGTGATTGCCGATTAGGATGCTCTTTTTTTCTATCGCTTCTTCGTTGAGGTCGGTAAACTTGGGGCTTCTTTTGAATAGTGCGCCTATAGCCCGCAAAATCTTGTCCGTGAAGTTTTCCCTTTGTTTTACTTTAAATTTCTTTGCCATAGTTTTTCAGTGCACAATGCTCAATGCTCAATTACGTTGTAAAATTTTTTATTTTTAGTTTCGCATAATTACTTTGAATAAAATCTGACCTTCATTGCGCATTGAGCATTGCGCATTGAACATTTTGTTGTCGTTGTGATTTCGTTTTGTTCGCCGTCAGTCCGTCGCGGGAAGACAGTCCACCAGTCCGATAAGATAATCGGAGGGTACGCCGAAAAATCGCGCTAAACTTATGATAGCAGTTAAGTTGGGTAGGCGCAACGCGTTTTCCCAGTAGGTAATCGCGGCTTGCGACACCCCCGTAGCCTTGGCAAGCCCGCCTTGGCTGAGGTTCATTTGTCGTCTTAGGTCAAAAAGCCTTTCGGCAAACATATTCACGCCGTAAGTATACCACAGAAGTGACGTCCGCGGCAACGCTTTTTTCACCCAAAAGCGAAAAATCGGCAAATTTTTTCGCTTTTTCCCACGTAAAATTCGTTTTAAATAGTCTGTCGGGGCTTTTGCAGCTTGATTGACAAAAAAGCCGCGTAATCATCCCTTATTTTGTCATTCTGAGCGCAGCGAAGAATCTCAACCTTATGAAAAATCGCAATTATATAAGGAATAGATTCTTCGCTGCGCTCAGAATGACAATTAATTGGCAAAAAATCATGCGGTCCATATCAATGCCTTTATCCTGTTACACCTTAATCGTCATCGCTTCCTCCCCCGTCCCCGAATTTTTTGTCTAACTTCAGACAAATCCGACGGATTTTTATACCTTCAAGGTTGTGGCGGAGTAAGCTCGCAAGCTCGATAAGCGCGCAAAGCTCCTCAAAATCGGCGTCCTTGGCAAGCTTGACCGCGATGGAAGCCGCGGCAAGCACTAATTCTTCGCCGCCTAATTGTTTCATGGTACATTATATGAATGCTCAATGCGCAATGCGCAATGTTCAATGTCGGTCGAGTTTTTTTGAGCGTACAATTTCTATTGTTCAAGACACATTGCTTAAAATTATTTTTCTTTACACATTCAGCATTAAGCATTGTGCATTATAAAAAAGGGCAGTGTTGAAAAATCATTCCTCACTGCCCTTAAAAAATTCGTCAAATATTTCTTTTGCCCTTTCATAAGCCCCGAAAGGGATAAAAAAGCGATATTCGCCTAAGCTCGACTGTCCCCTTGTAGGAAAGGTTCCACCCGGTCCCTGTCTTATCTTTAAACAAGGAATATCGTTTTGCGCGAGTATATCCTCTAACATTCCCGCAAAAAAACCGCGCATGGTTGTCAAGTATACAACGTCGTTTTCCTTCGCCTCTCGTACATTTTTATTCCCGCAATTCGGACATCTGTTAAGGTCTGTAAACGACTTGCATTTTTCGCAATACAACACGGCTATCTCCTTTTTAATGCTCAATGTGCAATGCTCAATGCTCAATAAAGGACAAATTTAAGCAATATGCCTTGAGCGTTAATTTGTGTGTTGAAGAAAAATACAACCGCCATTGAGCATTGCGCATTGAGCATTGCACATTGTTACACCACGCTCGGCTCGACAAACAGCTTTCCGCTCGCAAACCTGTCGGGTCCAAGCGCGGACACGTCCACCGTGGTGGGGAGCCCCAACATCATTTCCGCCATAACCACGCCCGTCACGGGTCCGAACATAAAGCCGTGGCCGCTGTACCCCGCCGCGACATACATCCCCTCGACGCCCTCCACGACACCGTATATGGGCTGTTTATCGGGCGACATGTTATAAAGCCCCGCCCACTGCCGCACAATATTCAAATCGCGCAGGGCGGGCAATAATTTTGCGCAATTCCGCGCCATGTCCTCCATAAACTGCCAGCCGCTTGTGACGCGCAAGTCCTTAGGCTCGTAAGCGTCCCCCCGCCCCATAATAAAGCTGCCGTGCGGCGTCTGCTGTATATAAATGTTGTGCACAAAGCCCATAAACATCGGACCCTGGATTGGTATGACGGGTTCCGTAACCATGATTTGATGTCTTTGCGAATATAGGGGGAGAGTGACCCCCACCATTTCGGCGATTTGCTGAGAGTACCCGCCCGCCGCGTTTAACACCGTTTCCGTCGCGATATACCCTTTGTCGGTCATGACGCCCTTAATCTTTCCGTTTTGCACGTCAATCCCTGTCACCGCCGTATACTTCATAATCTCCACGCCAAGCCTCTCCGCCGCCCTCGCGTACGCAAGCGTAGTATGGAAAGGGTTCAAATGCCCGTCCTTTTGGTGGAAGGTGCCGCCAATCATGTAATCCGTGTTGATATACGGTACGATTTCCTTCGCCTCCGCGGGCGTGATAATGCGGCTGTTTATGCCCAGGCTGTTTTGCAGCGCGACGTTTTTGACAAACTGGTCGTACTCCTTTTGAGTGGAGGCGCACATCAAGTACCCGCCCTGCTTAAACTCGACGTCGTATTCGTAATCTAATTCTTCATTAAGCGTCTCGAATTTTTCTATCGCGTATTTTGCAAGGAGGCAGTTCATTTTTGTGCCCCACTGCATACGTACGCCAGCGCCGCAACGTCCCGTCGCGCCGCCGGACAGGTATTCCCTTTCTATCAGTATGATGTCCTTTTGCCCACGCTTTGCAAGCTCGTACGCTACCGCCGCGCCGCTAATCCCGCCGCCAATGATGACGATGGAAGATGTTTTGTTCATGTAATCACTCCTCTTTTAATGCGCAATGCGCAATGAAGGTCATATTTTAATGCTTAATGCAAAACACGCAATGGTTGTAGTTTTTTTTTCAACTCATAATGCTTAAATGTTTAGGGTACATTACTTAAATTTATCCTTCATTGAGCATTGCGCATTGTGCATTGAGCATTATTTCTGTTCTTCCTCGCTAAGCAACAGCCCCATCTTTATCGGCTGTACGGGCGGGCGGAAGGTGGAAACGGGCATTTTATCTATCGGTTGCCCCGTGGTTTTTGCAAGTTCGTTTAAGATTAACTGGCGGCAGGTGCGGCCTTGGCACGCGCCCATCCCCGCGCGGCTGATTATTTTGATTTCGTTAAGCGTGGTGTAGCCGTGGGCGACGTATTCGCGTATTTTGTCAAGGGTTATGCCCTCGCAGCGGCAGATGTATTGAGTGTGGAGTGTAGAGTGTGGAGTGTGGAGGTGCGGTTGGGTGTTTGCGCAATCACACTCACATTTTTCTTTACCGTCGTCGAAGCAAAAGCCGCGCACGTCCATTGACAATTCCTTGGGGACGGCGAGAGAGACGACGGGGGTGCGGTTACTTGACTTGGTGTTGACCACTTGCACCACCTTGGCTTTGCAAACGGGACTGCCTCCGCGGTCGGTACCGAAAACAATGTCGCCGACAATCGGTAACGGCAAAAACTCGTATGGCAGCTTTATTAAAGCCTCATCTACGGAATAATTCTCGTCGATTACAAAAATGGCTAAGCCGGGGCAGACGCTTATGCACAACCCGCAGCCGTTGCATTTGTCAAAATCCGCCGTCGGAATGTCGTTGATGTCGGCGGGGGGAGAAATCGCTCCGCGTTTACACGACGCGACGCAGGGGTCGCAGGGAATGCGCTGAAAGCACTCGATCGCGGCAAACGCCCCCTTTTTGCGCCTTTCCTCGCTCGGATAAACCTTTTCTACCAAGTCGCGCTCCGCGACCCCGCTGTTTTTTAACATGATGTGACCCCCGTTTTTGAAATTACAAATTACAAATTACAAATAAGGTTGGTTGCCCGTATGACCCGCAACATTTTGTAAATACGATATTTATACCATAGCCCTGTCAAAGACAAATTCTATTCCCAAATTATTTGGCAAAAAGCTCGGCTTTGATGATAACTCAAGAGCAAATCTGCTTCCGCCTACATTTTTATAAGTAAAATTTGAAATATTGACTGTTTCATATCCTGTTCCCTCTCTTTTCAGCTGAAACTCTTTGGGAACAACATTTAGAACTTGCTCGTTGAGCTTTTGTGAAAAAACCTCAAAACTCATTTCTTCGGTACGCATTGTATACAAATACTCAATCATTTAACTTTCAAGCTGTGGATAGTGGTATTGATAGACATTGTCAATCCTATAATAGGAAAGCTTAAACGTTTCTTTTTCCGCGTCATCACCGTGCTCCGACGGGCAAGCGGTCAAAAACAAGCCGAAACAAAAAACCAAAATTACGACGATAAGCGTTTTGTTTGTTTTCATAAGGATCCCCTCATAATGTATTACTTTAACCTTGTTTATTTACAAATTACAAACAAGACCGTGGTTGTGTAAATGTATCGTTTGATGATGTGTCATTCAGTGATATATCTTCCTTTGATGTGTCATCCTGAGCGCAGCGAAGGATCTTGATACTACTAATGCGAAAATCGTTTTAAGATCCTTCGCTTCGCTCAGGATGACAGAAGGTTAATTTAATATTAAGAAACCAACCTTCATTTGTAAATTGTAAATATAATTACGCTATCTCCGCCTTTTCTAACCCTTTCCGTATCTTCTCCCCCACCTCTCCTCTCCTCAAATCCTCTAATTGCCCGAACAAATCCCCTATCCTCTCCTCAAAATCCGCCGCCTTGTACCCCAAATTACCCGCCGCCGCTAAGCCCGCGATACGTCCCTCGACCATGGCGGAGCTGGCTTCCTCCACGCCCGCCGCGTCGCCCGCGACAAACAAATTCTGCCGGCTGGTCATCAAAAACTTATCCCGCATCGGCACATAACCGCCCAATTCCGCGATATACCCCATCTTGCATTCCGCCATAAAAAACAGCTCGCAAAGCGGCGATAAACCCACCGAAATGCACAAATTGTCGCACTCTACATCAAATTCCGTGCCCGGCAAAATATTCCTTTTCGCGTCCAGTTTAATAAGCGTGACGCTCTCTAATTTATCCGTGCCGTTGGCTCTTTTGACCGTCGTGGACACCCAAATGGGCACGCCAAGCCGCCGCACCTTCGCCGCGTGCACAAGATACCCGCCGATGACCGGACCCGTGCACATTATAGCCTTAACGTCCACGCCCGCCTGCATAAGCTGATAGCTGACGATAAGCCCGATATTGCCCGCGCCCACCATCACCACCTTGCTGGCGGGGACGATTCCGTACACGTTCATAAGCGTCTGCACCGCGCCCGCGCCGTAAATCCCGGGCAGGTCGTTGTTCTCAAACGGCATGAATTTCTCGCTCGCGCCCGTCGCGACAATCACGGCGGCGGCGTCTATCTTTATGTATTTGCCGCGGCTTTGCGTGGTGATAACGCCGTCCTCATAGATGCCCAAAACGACGGAGTTTTCCATCACCGTGACGTTTTTGTTCTGCTTAATTTCGTCAAGCAAAATGCGCGCGATGTCTATGCCGCGCACGGACGCGTACTGCGCCTTGCTGCCGAAGAATTTGTGCGTTTGCTTTACAAGCTGACCGCCCAAAAACTCGTCCCTTTCCAAAAGTAGGACCTTTGCGCCCGCCTTAGCCGCCTCAATCGCGGCGCACAGTCCCGCCGGTCCGCCGCCAATGATTGCAATGTCTGTTTTTATCATGTTTTACCCTCTTTTCTATAAAAACCCTTACAAATAAGGTGATATTAAGCTGGATTGCTTTGTAAGCTCGCAATGACGGGTTACATCCTGCCACTTTTTTGCAGTTTAAACTACAACGAAAAAACATCAAAATTCCATCACAAATGTTTTCTACCCTAAAAGCGCCAATGGGGTCTGGAGGGCACTGCGTTAAGCAAACAGTCCAGTGGACTGTTTGTAGCAAGTGCCGCCGCAAGTGTCCCCGGCGCCTATTTACCACCCCAAAAAACATACAATGTTTTTTGGGGACCCCGGTTGGT
>Ga0123353_10013191_pt1 | contig 11820 bp, 7 predicted proteins | sample TergutLab28metaG_3_FD_92763 | JGI IMG/M metagenome (GOLD analysis project Ga0123353, IMG submission 92763) | Labiotermes labralis P3 segment gut microbial communities from Petit-Saut dam, French Guiana - Lab288 P3 | ecosystem: Host-associated > Arthropoda: Insects > Digestive system > Gut ... | reverse complement strand
GACGCGTCCGGCGCAGTGGGTGAGTACAGCAATTTCATTACAGTTCTGTTCCACTTTCAGCCTTTCATCCTGTAGGATTCAGAGGGCTTCCACACTCGATATGGCAAGTCATTATATATCGGAAAAAGGATATGTCTGTAAGCATGCTGCAGTCTAGATCAAACGGAACAGTGTCGAAGTCAATATGACTTTTTGCCTTCCGAAAGTTTTTGCGCCGCTGTTAAAAACAGTGAATGGGAAAGTTTGTTGTTTAAGTGTAGTAACGCCATGACTGTAATTGCAAACACTGAAGCTCCTTCGAGATATATTGAGCATCGAAATATTTCCTTTGCTTTCAATTTTAATTGTTCGTTGTACAAAAAAAAAACTTTTTATTTCACTTGTGCTGGTTACACTGTTGGTTATATTTAAGAACTTGCTATGATTTATATACTTGTCTTCATTTGCTTGTCCTGCTTTGTTATTTAATGTAGAAAATAACTTTTTATGTTACTTCAATACGAATGATCTTTTTAAATAATATTCCGTCTCGTTTTGCTGTTCTCTGATGTGTTTCATAACCAACCTATTATTGAGACTAAATATATTTATCGCAAATGGAAACTTACTACTTTGAGCAATATTTTTCGTCTTTTGGGTGTCTACGTACAGGGGGCCAGCACTGAGGTGCGAGGTGGGTTAATTGCATCAAATTGGAGTTCCGAATAATATACTGTTTTATATTTATTTATTTAATGATTTATTAAAAATTTTTATAAAATGTTCTGATATTTTATTTGTGTCCATTTGTGGTGTTTGAGAATATGTTGTTGAGGAGAATATTTGGACCTAGGAGTGACGAGGTAACCGGGGAATGGAGGAGATTGCATAACAAGGAGCTAAATGATATGTACTCCTCACTCAATATTGTGCGGATGATAAAATCGAGAAGAATGAGATGGGCTGGGCATGTGGCGCGTATGGGTGAGGAGAGGGGTGTGTATAGGATCTTGGTGGGGAAACCGGAAGGACAGAGACCACTGGGGAGACCTAGGCGTAGATGGTGGATAATATTAGGATGGATCGCCAGGAGGTGGGATGTGGGTATATGGACTGGATTGGGCTGGCCCAGGATACGGACGGGTGGCGGACGGTTGTGAGTGCGGTAATGAACCTTCGGTTTCCGTGAAATGCGGGGAATTTCTTGACTATCCGCAAACCAGTTAGCTTTGCAAGAAGGACTCTGCACCATGGAGTAAGTAAGTAAGTAAGTAAGTATGTAAGTAAGTATTTGTGTCCATCTTCTGTACGTGTTGTAACTATTTTTCTGGTACTGTTTTGTTTCCTTTACTATGCTCTGTGCTCCCGTTTTTTTCCTAATACATTGATTCTTTTCTTTAACTAGTTTTGTTATTCCAAGAATACCAAAACAAGCACTACAATATCAACCAAAAGGACGAAGGAACATAGGACGACCGAGGAAGAGATGGGGTGACCAACTTCATCCTGAGGATTAAGGAACAGGAAACATTCCTAACCCTTCATGAACATGATGATAATGATAGAAATAAAAAACAGCAAATTTACAAAAACAAAACTGAATTTTGTGCTCTCCATGCATTTTTAGCTTCAGATTAAATTATGATATTGTTTGGACCACAAAAATATTACAAGATTGCCCAGAATTAATAATAAAAAGTATGATAGATTATTATGGGAGTGATATAGAAAGCCGTGAAAAATTCCCTTCCGGTGCAGCTGGATGTGAGTTTTACAGAATCCGCAGAAAACATGTTTTCAAAGAAATCATGCGTTCATTGTCGACGATTGCATGTAATATGCTTTTGTTACAGATTCAAACTTTTTTTACAATTGTGTATGTCAAGTGAATGTTCGTATCCCTTTTAAAGACCTGTTCAGGTCTTCGCCCCCCAAAAAAAAGTTAGAATCTTCAATCCGTTTAGTTGGTGCAACCGCAGATGTACGAACTGATATACATAACGCACCTTAGTGTGAGCATTCACTCTTGCCAAGTTGAGTTTTGCTGTTAACAGAGTTGGTGAGATTCAGGCATTTTGTGTAGGCTGTTGAATTTTCTGCTGAATGTCGTAGAATTCTCCCGTTGGCTTGACGCTGTGAATTGCAGTAACAGATGTCCCTGTAGTGCTATGGACAGTTAACCCCCATTATAGCGCCACCCTCACTTAACGCCAATAAAGTCTTTCAAAGTAAAGTCCTATTATACAGTATTTCGATTTCTCGGTCCCATTAATGCGCCTTCAAAAATTGCGGTGAAAAAGGAATGGCTCTGCATTGGTGTTTGACTGTACTTGTTCTTATGTGTGGCCACCTGGTTCGTCAAAGGAAAATTTTGTGAAGAAAGTACAGAACTGTGTTTGTGTTACATGAAATAACAAACTGACTGCAAGATGAACAATCAAAGTAAGAGTAAATTCTGGATATATAACGATAGCACAAGCACAAGAATACAGTAGAACTTGATTTTGGTAAATTACTGTTTATTATTTCGTAATGTGGCTTGCGATGTTTTAGAATTCTTATGTGAACGAAAAGCATGAAATTCATAGAAACTGTATGTCGAAGGAAGCAAAATATCTCTGTGGAACAGAGTCCTTGATTCGCTAATAGGTTATCCCCTAGTTCTAAAATTCCCTGCCCCCGTATCTTAACAAGCGAAGGTGTACATAAGAGGCTACCACTTGCCCCTATCCTCACCCGGATCACTGTGTCCACACTTTCCCTTCTTATTTCTTCAAGATTCGTTTGATTCCTTGGGCCGGGATAGCGGCCCTGGGGCCCTCCCAGCCTCGAACACAATGGGTACTGGGTAATTCCCGGGGATAAATCGGACGGGGCATGGCCTTGACCAACCACCCCCATCTACTGCCGAGGTTAAAGAAAGAGATTAGCTGTAACTCTACCCCTCCGTGCTTTCGCGGCAGTTTATAGGTTGAAATTAATCTTATTTACCCTGCATTTTATTTTTGTTCTTCCACGTAGCCGTAGGTCTTCAAAGCTGTCGCTCTTTTCTCCAAGTTTCCGCACAAACAACCTGTATGCATTTCCGTTGTGGGTATTGGATGCCACATGCCCCACCCATCTGATGTCGCTTGTTTCGAATACCTAGGAAGACAAGCAATGAAGCTGATCATTATTCTGTAGTCCCCTGTTACAACCCCTCTGTTTGATCCAAATATCGTGCACAGCTCCCTTTTCTCGAAGAACTCAGCCTATGTTGTTCCTTTATGGGAGAGCCAACGTTTCACGTCTATACAAAACCACAAACAGTATTATAGTTCTGTATATTTTAGTCTTCGTGTTTATAAATAGCACCCGATAAGATAAAAGATTCTAAAGAAATCAGAGAATATATTCTCCGAGTTAAATAAGATCTTGATTTCTTCATGCGTGCGATGTTTATAGTTTAGTGTCTTCCCAAAATATTGAACTTTGCCTCATTTTCGAAAGGTTTATCTGCCGTATTTATATTGCGATACCTTTCTATATTCTGCTCAGTAAAAATAAACTTGCACTTAATTATTCTCAGTATTTATTTCTTGACCAGTCTCTTTACTAAAGACTAACACCAGAATTATTTAAAGCTATTAAGTCTACGAAAGTGAAATACTTTAGAAAAAATGTAAAAATTAAGAGTAGTTTTGTTTACAAAAGCGGAAGCCATTTTGAACAAAAATATACATATAACTCTGTAGCTACGAACAGAGAGATTATATGCATTTTTGTGCAACAGATAAAATCACTCCCAATTCTGTATGAACGCACTGCTGTCCCATATTTATCATCTGTAACTTCATAGCAGTTCGAAAAATTCCTTTGTACTTGGAAAGTTTCATTTCATCTTTCCACCTCCTCTTTGTTCTTGGAACCTGTAAAAAGAAGCGAATCAAATATTGTTAATTATTCTTCACTGTCTTCAGTTTATTCCCAGGAATAGTGTAATCGACGAGAATAGAGGAAGAAGGGATAGGTGGTGACGCAGAAGGAAAATATCCATTTATTTTTCTGTAGGTTGTTCGGTTCTATGGTGCGTATCCATTTCTTTAGATGGCTTCTTCTGTTGCACATTTCAAAGAGTTAACTAGATAGCACACAGTTGAATATCGACAGTCCGTTGCATGTGAGACCCAAAACAGACCTTGTAGAGTCGTGTAATTTTTATCTATTCTGCCTGGTCAGAGTTGATTAACAGGTGTTTATATTCTGATCAAAGAAACTGTAGCCAGATTTAAGAAGCAACCATTGATTGTGGCACTCAAATATCCTAATGGGACCCCGGTTAAAGGCGATGCGAATGCAAACGCTTACCCTTGCTCGACTCGAGCTTTCTTGCGTATCGTGACAGATTTGAAAGTATTTCCCAAAACTTGCATATTCGAAGGCCGGACCCATGTTACCGAATGTGTGTGTTTGTGTGTCACTATGTGTTGGTAGAACAATAACCCTGTTCGATTACAGTGAGTTGGTAGACAGAGGTTAGACTAAAAGAAAAAAAAGAATTTCCGAAACGCAACAGACGTAATCAATATACTCGAATTACAATGCTATGAAGTGTGAATGAACCAGTTCGTTATACGTCAAATTGTGTCGACCTCGTTACGTGTTCTGTTACCATTCACGGGAAGGATTTTGGACATTCGATAACAGTCTCGTCCCCAAAGGACTCCTGAGGGATCCCTCGTGCTTCGACGTGGTGCGAAGCACGATTACATAAACAAGCGGCCACAACAACAATTACAGGAATTACGTCTTCGCCCTCCGGCCAATAATGTTAGTTGATTACACGGTCTGAAATGTGAGTACCCACCGCCCAGAGCCCCCTCAGAATTTCCATTACAAATACGAACTGGCGTAGACAAATAATCGTTTTTTTTAATGTTCTTACGACAGACATAACAATACAGGCAATTTACATATAACGTAATATTAAGGCGCGTTCGCTTAACCATTGTTGTCGTGTTATAAGAATGTTTATTACAAATTCTGAGTGTGTGTGTTTGGCCTTATTTATCCGGCATGGAAAGTGTATGCACCGTATTATATTCTCATCTGTTGTCTATCTGGCTGTACCATGTTTTTCCACATTATCTCATAAACGGCACAAATTTCGGAAAAAATTTATAGAATGTAAATTGTGTGTTTTGATTTTCTCTGCAATTCTTGTCTGGATCATTACTTGTATTCTTAGAATAATTCAATAATATATTATCATAAATTCACATGTCTTCATGTGAAGTGTCTGTTATTCTTGTCAGATTTTAATGAAGCGTGAATTTTCTCTACAGATTTCCGAAAATTCTCAAATAAATTTTAATGAAAATCCGTCAATTGAGAGCCGGTTTGCTCCATGCGGACAGATGGTGGGATTGTGAGACATGACGAAGCTAATAGTCGCTTTTCGCGCCTAAAAAGTTAGAGTGAACAAAATTTCATACCTGACATAAGCCAATTCGGCCAAGATGGCGACGAAAGCAATAGCTGTTCCTACGAAGAGGAGAATAAAGGCGCCCTGGATATGGTTAAGGCGCAGTTTCTTGGGTCCCAGATCCGGCGGAGCGCGACTCTGTACTACAGACAGTTGCCGGCGCTCCGACAGGAACTTTCGTACTACGTCCATTTCCCAGAAGACTGTTATCCCAGCTTCCTTGAGGCTGTGGACTACTCGGTTGAAGTTATCCATGTGTGGGGTGCCTGTTCGTGACAGCAACAAAGCTAATCGTTAGCCAAAGTTCACTTTACACCTTGAAGGATTACGCGATGGTGGATTTGAAAGATACTGAATCAGTTCTTTCAAGCTTATCGCACTTTGCAGAGGGATTCAGGAGTTTCAACAACACAAAACATCTTATCATGCACATTACTTACCGTTTTGATACAACGTGGTTTTGCCTACTGCTTTATTAGGGGCTAAAACGTGATCTGAAAGCCTAAAGAATGAAAACAGATTGAAGGCGTTCAAGAAAAACGTGCTAAGATGAATACTTTAACGTAAAGAACTGCCCATCCCAGCGGCTGCGCGGTCTAAGGCGTGGGTCCGTGACCTCTGGCTTGTTGAGATTGCGGGTTCGAATCCTGCCGGGACATGGATGTCTGTCTTTTGCGTGTGGCGTGTGTATTGTCAAATAGTGGTCTCTGCGATGGCCGATCCCTCGTCCAGAAGAGCCTTACCGAATGTGGTGTGTCTGAATGTGATCTCGAATCCTCAACGATGAGGAGGCCTAGACCCACTAGGGATGTTGAGCCATAAAAAGAGTAGTGAAAAGTTGGGGACAATTAACACACTGGTATATTCAGTAATATTTACCTCAGCCTAGCATTTACGGTGATCAGATAAAGGGGGAAAGATGGACGGAGCAGATAAATACACATGAGACTGAAGTTTCGTAACCTTTGGTGAACAGACGACCTGTGAACTCTTATGTTACCCTGTGGTCTAGTACGCATTATTATAGTTGCCCTACTGTAACATAAGCTGGTAACATCTTTACGCCGCAGATGTACCTGACGATTTGGCAACACAGCTGTGAGTGGAATCGTTTACGTGGGTAATTTGTCCTTGGGCGCTCCCCTAGCATGACTCAAAACATTTCAGTTGCTATGGAGTGCTGGTGTGTAGAGCATCGGGTCTTCGCTGTGGAGACGTATGTCTGAAACAACGATTCTGGTGTTGTGACCCATCGGATATGCCGTCGGAACTTCAATAATCATCGGAACGACAGTGTCCCTAGTCGCAGTACTGTACTGTTGTGGGTGAGAAACTTCAGAGAAACAGCGTCTGCCGCAAAAAGAAAACGCCCAAGAAGACAGCCTTCACTTAGAACTCCTGAGAAACTCGAACGATTGCGTCAGGCTTTTGTCAGAAGTCCTCCGCTTGCGGGAATGTGCTGACAACAAGGGACGCCACATCACAGACACCATTTTCAGGAAGTAAATATTTTCATTGAAATGCTTTAAGATAAAGATAATTTTAGTAATAAATTAACGTAACAGATAGTATACTTTTCATTTTATTCTAACTTAAAAATCGTCAGGTTTTTCTGCCGGACCCTGTATAATTACATATTTTGAGACAGAAAGCGATGTACATTTACCCAAGAGTGTAAAATTATCTGGCGTGTTCAGATATTAGCACCAATATTCAGATTTAATATGATCTTCAGTGTGATGTGCACTCTGCACGTACCTTTTCTCATCATGAAGACGCAGTGACCCCAAAATATATCTTCTTTTAAGAGCCTCAAGTATTCCATAGCTTCTTCTGTGATATGAGGTGGCAGAGCAAATCGCCCTGCGATACATCGAGAATTAACAGTGTTGTAAGAATAATACTTTAATTGTTACCTATCTGAAACAAAATGTACATGAGTAAAGGATTGAGTTTTCTGATGGGGGATATTCTTAAAACTGAGCCTAGAAACTTGTTGTGATCAAATTATACATTGCATCGGGCACAAAAAGCACTTAAAATTAGGTCTGTGTGTAATGTTTAAAGATAACAATCATATTAAACCTATATCTCACATTCGCACACTAGATTTGATGACCTGTTGTATAAAGTCAATGACTTAATGCCTACCATAATACGTGGAGATTCTGTTATGTATTTTTGTGTGATATGAAGGTAATTACCACTTGAAATGTGTATGGATAGAGGAGAATGTAGCATTAAAACGGATGATAAGGAAATGTGGTGTGGGGCGGTGGAAAAGACTTTGATAGCTTTCTGTTTCACGAAAGGCGGAGCAATTTGGGGTCATCTGTCAGCTCCTGAAAGTCTGTTTAATGTAGATGGTATACAAATGTCCCTTTCCCAATTCTAGTGTATACCAAAAATGTAAATGTCATGTTAGAGCAACCACTTGTACAGGCCCTGAGGGTTCCAGGAGTTTGAGGGCCCCAGATTTCAAGATGGTCGGCACTTGAAGGTGATAAGGTTGTCAGCCGTACGAACAGGCCGCCTTTACCCCCAGGAAATATTTCTGGGACTCATTTCTTTTAGAGACGGCAGAAAGGATTATGCCAATGAAAAATTCCAGTGATACCATTGGGAACCGAACCCGTGACCTTCCGGCTTGTAGCACAGTGGCTCAACCAACTGCACCACCGCGTGCCCCTTTTGTAGTGTACCATAAATGCATTGTGCATAAAAACCCCTCTCACGAATCGTCCTGTTTTATTTACTGCGGTATTTGTTTCATAAACTTATGTATTTTATATACAGAGTGATTCATGAATTGTGGACGTTACTGTAGGGGATTATTTCCCCAGGTCTGTGTGTTTAGAAAGTTTATATTCACACGTGTCATAATCTGAACAGTTAAGGAGTTATGACCGTTTGAAACTTGCAACAAAACGTAGGGATTTTTTAAAATATGCAACAAAATAATAAACAGTTTACCTAAAAAAAAGTTAATATCTAAATTTGACTTCACGAAAAAAAACTGCCTTCATTTCACATTTACGTGTGCTTAGAGCAGGTTTATGAGAATCTCACCTTGAGCCGCAAATCACCTCGCCGCTAGGCTGTGAAGAACGAGCGTGTAAGTACTCGAAGCAAGTCAGAAATACGTTAACGTCACTGCCTTTCAGTGGCAGGAAGAAACGTTTTTCAGGGTCGCGTACGTGCAGTTGACTCCATGAGTTACGATGCGTGATTTACAGTGTAGATTTACGAGAATAAATAAAGTGCATAACCATTGAGAACAGGATGTATGTTGATGTGATTTATTATCGCAGAACCTATGAAGTCATATTCCACAGTAAAGTCCACAATTATGAATCATCCTGTGTACCAATTACATTTGTAGGTGCGTGAGTTTCATTTCGCTGAGAAATGTCAGTAGCTTAAAAGTTTCAGCCCTGACCAAATGCCTCTATTTTGACCACGATGGGTGTCGAGTGTGTCGTCATCTGATTTAATGAAGAGTGGCTCACCCCCTTTCAAGCGCTCGACCACAAATGCCATATCAGATGTTCGAGTTCTCTCAGCGAGTTCTTCCTCAGTCCCGGCGTAGAAGTTGCGTGTCAACGTAGTGAGAACTGGGTCCGGTGATTCCTTAATTCCAAACACGAAAGCGTCGTCGAGCGCTGCCCATCGAAGGCCGCTAGCTGCGAGGTCTGCGGCAGTCTCTATAGGTGGAGTGTACCTGAAAATAAGTATCGTTAGGAAGAGATTACCTCTTCCCCAGTTTATTCTCTACGTGAGTGTACTACATTGCAAAATACTGCCTACTGGGACTGTGAACTATAAAATGTGAAAGTCCTGTGAGAGTTTGGAAGCAATTTGAAGTTCCCTTTCATTCTCTGTAAAACCAGAAATTCTTCTGATCCCAAAACCACGGATCCATATCGAGTGTATATATATATATATTAAGTGGAGCATAGAACTATTCACCATCACATGAAATGGCAGAATGGAGTTAAGAGAAAAAATTATAAGTTCGTTTCCGCTAAAATTGATGCTTGTTTATCTGCGAAGAAAACACATCTGACATAGTGACGTAAGAATCAAGGGCAATAACTTGAGCTCGGGGAACATGGATGCTGAATTTCAGTTTAGTTACTCTGAAATGCAAGTAACAGCTTTGCAAAAATGAGACTACGGAGATATTAATCTCTCCGTTTCAAATGAAGCCAAATAAGTGCACACCACTTCCTAGCATATTTATTTCAACTTCTCTGCATGTTTCGGGCAACTATGTGCCTATCATTAGGAGAACTTACTGTATCTATGAGACAATGGTATTTTTCACACTGTATGGGCGGCTGTCTGGTCTGCAGACCAGACAGCCGCCCATACAGAGTGAAAAGTGTCTCATACATACAGTGAGTTCTCCTGATGATGGGCACATAGTTACCCGAAACATTTAGATAAGTTGAAATAAATATACTAGGAAGTGGTGTGCACTTATTTGGCTTAATTTGGAACAGATTATACAGGGATTTATGTCAACAAAACATAAAAAACAGTTAATCTCTCGTTATAACACTGCAGTTTTCTCAAGCAGCGGGCCTTAAACAAACAGCAACTCCAAGATAATTCTCATAGTGTTCTACCTGGGTAAGGTGAGGACGTATGCAAGCCCGCCGCTGTAGGCAGTCGTGATCACCAGGAACTGCAGAATGAGCCAGTTAACAAGATGCCTCATTGGCACGTGGCGAGGGATGGTCTGATCTCGCTCGTCTTCCGGTATTTGTAGCACCAACATCCCCAACGTGCGGAATGTGCATTCCGCAAATGTTCTGTAGCGGTTTGACCTGCCACCCCCTGGACATTCACACCTTGTATTAATAAAGTATCCTATCGTGTAGGGCAGTGTTTCTCAACCTTCGTGAAACCGAGGCCCGGTAATTTTTTTTATAAGACGAGGGGCCAGTACCAACATATTTATTCATAAATAATTTTTCAGTTTTTTTAAGTTCGTACATTAAACTGACATAAGTATTAATAATTAATTATGGCGTAATTATAAAGAGTATTAGTACACTTATGCATAGGGTATGGCATGTTGACAAATATAAAATTACATTTAAATTAGTTATCAATCACTGGACGAATGAAATCTTGTAGCAAATTGTAGTTTCCTCAGGCCGACATCTGGGTCTGAGCTTTTCGACACATTCACGAATATTATTCTCCTCAGAATATATTCACTATAAAATATTTATTCATGAAAAGTCCTTAGAAAACTAAAATGACAAATTCCAGGAGAACCTCTCGCGACCCGGTATAATTGATGCCAGAGCCCGGTACCGGGCCGCGGCTCGGCAGCTGAGAAACACTGGTCTAGGATCCAAGGAAACAAACAGTGTTTTAAAGTAAGGGGTTCAGCCAATAACCTACTGTAACAGATTAAACTCGTGCTGAAGTGTCATTGGCTTCGACACAGCTATAATGAATGAAAGTACGCCAGTTAATCTGTCCACTTGTTATAGCTGCAGCTTTACAGATTTTTAGTGTTAATTTATTATTAATTGTTTATAGGATGAGGGAGACGAAGGATCTTTGTAGCCTTCAGTTGGGTATACTGTAACTTCTTGGGTTATTCTCACTGAATCACAAAGGAAGTGAGATAAGAGATTAAAGTTAGTCATAGGATTATGTTTAGTGATCCTGAGACTTAATTATAGTACGCTATTTATCCCCTGCTTAACCTCACGTAGAATTTTTCAGCTTTTCACATTTTTTTTTCGTAATGACAAACAAAACTAAGTCATTATGGTAAACAATAACATTTTTTGAACAAAGTTATTTTCCTACTGCTGGTCAAAATATATTTCGCTTTACGTGGAACCCATATATTACCGTGATTTTAAACACCCGCCACTATCGCTTATCTTGTACCCAAGAAATTTCTTCCACATATTCATATCCTAATATCACAGAGACATTTTAATATTTCGCCGTTTTCTACTTCAAGAGCTTCTAAGCACAAATAAGCACTAAGTAATGCTAAAGGCAAAGTTCTTCAACAGTTTATAGTCTTAGAAACCATTAGTAATTCATTGTCTTGTAGGTGGTGCAGTAAGCCTGGCTGCAGTTCAGCTTTCGGATATATAAGTTGGCATTGATTGTGGATTGCGGCATTAAAAATGTAGAAAAAAATGGCAGAATCAGACAGGCCACAGGTGACAATATAATACAGCGCATGCGCTTTTCATCCTGGATGACTAAGGCAGGAATAAAAACACGCGAATATAATCTTATGTTTATTGGACCGTGCATCATCTTGATAGTTGAATAAAGAGAGACCAACTTGATGTCACTTGCTTTTTTATTTCATTATTTAATGCTCAACATAT
>Ga0123353_10013189_pt1 | contig 11821 bp, 6 predicted proteins | sample TergutLab28metaG_3_FD_92763 | JGI IMG/M metagenome (GOLD analysis project Ga0123353, IMG submission 92763) | Labiotermes labralis P3 segment gut microbial communities from Petit-Saut dam, French Guiana - Lab288 P3 | ecosystem: Host-associated > Arthropoda: Insects > Digestive system > Gut ... | reverse complement strand
TCGTGGGCTCCACTAATCGACTCAAAAGACAGGGTGGACCTGGAGAGAACCTCTGGCATAGCAGCTTTGAAGACGACAGTAAAAGAAGTTACAGAATTTTGGGAAACTTGTGATAAAATGTTGTCCTTCAATGAGGTTCAGGAACTACTAAAATCTGAAGAAAAGTTTGATCTCATTACCACTGAAACATTTTTTACGGACTGATTCCTGCCTTTCGTACACAAATTCAGTGCACCTCATGTAGCAATAAGTTCTTGTGTAATGTTTCCATGGTCAAACGACCGTATGGGAAACCCCGACAACCCGTCCTATATCCCGACGATAGGGACATCGTTCTCCTACAAAAAAAGCTTCAGCGAAAGGCTCATAAAAGTCGTCGTAAATGTCGCCATGAAGATTACGATCAGTGTTGTTGAAAGAATGGTGACTGAGGGATACGTCCACAAACACACTGGTAACGATGTGCCACCGCTGTCCGACATTGAGAGGAACACGAGCTTGTTGTTCGTTAACACGCACTTCAGCCTCAACCGACCTCGACCTCTTGTTCCTGGCATTGTGGAAGCTGGAGGACTCCACCTCAAGCCTCCAAAGAAGCTGCCGAAGCTACGACTCACGTGCAGTTCTGCAGGGCATGTGACGAATATTGATCGGTTATTTTGCGACTGATGCAGTTATTATTAAGTTGCTTGTTAATGGTGAAACAAGAGCAGTGTTATGTAAAAAACATAACTGTGTTAAGATAAAAAATAAGGTGGACAGCTACGTAAAACTTTAGTACATAATTGCCCATTACGGCTCGATTACAGTCGGGGTTTCCCCGAATGTCAGTCAGAAGTTACAGGGCCGGCACGTCTGAGGTAATTTGTGAATGTGCGTTTCTCTTCAGATGCTTATAAACATGGATATTCTGCCTAGATCAGCACCTGCATCTGAGGAGATTATTATTGGAGATTTGAGTTTCTTGTAGCGGTCTTAAAGTTTCATGTTACGTCTTGGTCGACTAGTAAATCCTTATTTCATATTTATGTACATGCATAGTAACCACTACCACCGGGCGACAGCCTATTTTCAGTTAAATATATTATTATTGTTATAAATATTTGCCGACGTTTCGAAGGAGCCTATAGCAACATCCTTAGCGTCAAGCAGTCCGAGAAAAGTGGACTACTTGATCTTAAAGGTGAACATACTACTTACTTTCGAAACGTCGGTAACTATATACCAGTCGACAAGGCGTAACATCCCTGAAGACTTGAATCTTATATTGGACATTTACCAAAATTAAGACATGTACAGCCGTTGTTATATTGAGGAAGAGCCACATTTAAATTCTAAATCACTTAAATCCGAGCATGCATTAGCTTAGCAAGAGATATGTCACCGTATTTCTCAATATCATCTAATTTTCTTCAGCAAGTCCAGCGTACTATAATTTCATGGCACGGCTCTGACAACAAGCCACTCTAGTCCCAGATAATTTTAATGTAGTATTCCTGAATTTAAATCAAGATTCCATTGAATTGCATTAATTATCATTAGCTCTACCCATCCCAGGGGCCGCGCGGTTTAAGGCGTGGGTCTGAGGCCGCTCGCTGACAGGGATTGCGGGTTCGAATCTCACAGGGAGAATGGGTATCTCTTTGAGTATTGTGTCTTGTCATGTAGAGATCTTTGCGTCGGGCCGATCACTCGTCCACAGGAGTCCTACCGTGTGTGGTGTGTGTGAGTTCGATCGTGAAACCTCGACAATGAGGAGGCCCAGGCCCACTAGAGTGCTGTCGCGGCATGGAAAAAAAAAACCGTATGTTTGTTATTTATCTTCCTCGAATCAAGCAGATGATCCTTAGTATGCCTCACTTCAAACGTACTGTTTTCTTCCCCAGAATTAAATGGGGAGAATTAGACTAATTTCGTGTTTAGCATAGGAGTTTTATTCTAACAACAATTTACAACAATAGTTTATTTGCTTATTTTATGTACAGGACTTGGAAGATTATCTGAACGAAGCGGAACATGGAGTCATATAATTCAATATGGGCTCAATGATACGTGCAGAAACTCTACCGGCCAATAAGAGAGACGCGTTCATACAGGCGTTCTCTGAGCTGCCACAGCGAGTTCTCTGGAAGTGGGAAGATGACACTTTGCCTGGACAGCCTAAGAACGTCAAAATAGCAAAGTGGCTGCCGCAGTTTGACATACTGAGTAAGTCTTTGCAACATACAACACGCTGTTGAAATGAAATATGTACAAACCTTAAGTTATTGCAACCCTCAGGCAGCTTTCTGCCTTTACAGAAAAACAACTCTAAGCTACACCACACCAATTGGCACTGTTCTTAATTTCTGCACTATAATTCGCAACCCTCAACCAAAAAATGCAAAATATTTTTCCTTGTATATTTATACTATAATATCACATTAATTATTCCTACATGTTTCGGTCCACAAGGGAGCATCTTCAGGGAACCCAACCAAAGCAATAACAATGGGGAAAGAAATGTGTAGGAATATTAAGTCACAATATAGATATATAAGGAGCCGGTCCCAGTGGCCCTGCCCTCTAAGGCGTAGGTCTACGGCCGCTCGCCTGCTGAGATCGTGGGTTTGAATCCCACCGGGGGCACGGATGTCTGTCTGTTGTGAGTGTTGTGTGTTGTCAGGTAGAGATCTCTGCGACGCGCTGATCACGCGTCCAGAGGCGTCCTACCGACTGTGATGCGTCGCTGTGTGTGATTTAGAAACCTCAAGAATGAGGAAATCATAGCTCGCGTTGGGCCTCAGCGCTACAAAAAAAATATATATAAGAAAAAATATTGTGCATTTTGTTGGTTGAATGTTGCGAATAGTTTATAGACAATACTCGGAATGAACAATATAAACTTCTGCTCTCTACTTCCCATCCTCAAAACCTGCATCTCTACGAACAACCATAATCTTCACCTAATATCTCGGTATGCCATGTAGTGACATTTTAAAGGAATTTTCCTTCAGAATTCTGTGCACATTTTATGTCACCCCCCCCCCCCCCCAACCCTAACCCACCCCCCAAAATTTTTTTCTTTTAACCCGCCGTGGTAAGAGGTACATAAATTTCATAGTTTCTTAGCGGGTAACGGAAGTATTCTCAGCTCTTAAATTACATTATCAACGTTAGATTAAGATATTTTACAGATAATTTGAGCAAAGTTTGTAAGGGAATAAAGATTTATCTCTGTCTATTGTTAATCTCAGTACTCATCGTTACTGTATCATAAATACAGTATGTTTACCCTGTGTCCCACAGATCATCCCAAGGTGCGTGTGTTCATTAGCCATGGTGGTCTACTCGGCACGATAGAAGCAGCGTACGCTGGAGCCCCCAAGGTGGGCATCCCATGTAGGGCGACCAGCCCACAAAAATAAAAGCTATCGCAGACAACAAGATGCGGCTTAGCCTTAATTACGGAGATATTAGCAAAGAAAGGGTGTTGACGGCAATCCGCGCCGTATTGGATGAACCCAGGTACGCAGCGCACTGTATACTTAAACTGCTGCACTAAGGCGAAAGAAAGTTGCCCCTGTGTTTATTAATCACCATGTCTTTTTAAATACAGAAGGAATGTACATCTTAAGGGTAAATAATTTTTAGGCAAGGCATGCCCGTTGTCTGATTGTAACACACTAGTAAATGAAACAATAGTAAATTGTAGTCTATACACAACTTTTAATTAATCATCAACTAAATAATTATCAGCAACATGTTTCGGTTTATAAAAAACCATCTTCAGGTTAAATAAAATTCGAGGTAGGAGATATATATTATAATGCCATGATTGAAAGACATCTCATTTTACACAAAATTAGCTTTATTGTAAAAAGTATTGATTACATCTTATAATAACGCCAATTTGTTTAAATCGTGACATTGTAGCAAATGTCTCTACTACTTCGATTTGTATTCACCTTTGAAGATTTTTTTAAAATCGAAACATCTTGCTGATAATCATGTAACTGATAATGAATTAAAAGCTGTGCATTTTTTTATCCTGGTGCAACAGCCCCAGTTGGCCAAGACCTTCTTATTATCGAGGATTCATAATTCCACTCAAACAAACCACACTCGGTAGGGCTCCTCTGGACGAGTGATCAGCCCGACGCAGAGACGAAAGTTGTGTATAGACTAAAATTTACTATTGTTCCATTTACTAGTGTACTAAGGGTAAAGTTAAACACGTGCTGTGTTAATCCACATGCCGTCAGGTCACAAGGCGATGAGTGTTACCTTACTGGAGTCTGAGAGAGTCCAAGAGCCGGTATAGATGTTGTAAAAGAGAGAAAAAAAACCCTTTCCCGTAGGATCGGAAACCCAATTTTTCTTCGCCGTGCCTCGGTTATCGACTCAGCTATTCCTGCTTCAGTACAGCATACATATTGTCCGTATTCGTTCTCTCCAACTTGCATTTATTTCAGACGGGCTGTGTGCCCGATCTTCGCCCGCGATGGTTTCAGAGCACTTTTTACAAAGACCCATAAACTTGCTGTGGCAATTCCTGTACAGAATCTTCTGGGTTGGGTCGCTTCTGTATTCCCGCCACTCCTGATCTTACAGTTGCGATGCTACTATGTTTTCTTCTTAACTACTTCCACTCGGTTGCCCTGGCGACCATGTTCGACGCTCAACTATTTCACTTCTTCATCGCATACCTACAGATGACACAAGGGCCGCCATTATATTCGCTCGTCACTTCGCGGCCGCTTCAATCAGTATCTCAGCCCTACCTCACTGACAACACAGTAATAATGGTATCGTGCTAACGGCTCTGTTTTTCCCCGAGTGGGACATCCTCGTATTCTACCAAGGGCTTCTGTTAAGATGCTCCTTGAGAGGTGGTTTTTCTGAACAACATTTGTTACACTACGTATTCCGCCACAACTGGATGAATAGCGTCAAATACCCGAGCAAGTTTTTTGCCAAGTGGAGTTCCCCTAGCCTTAATCGTTGTCATGGATACAGAGAAACTAAATAACCAAGAATGAAAAATTGCGATTATCCAAAACCTTTAAATGTAAACAAATAAATCATGCTGTTTGTTTTTCCCCCTGTACACTTGTGTTGAAATATTTAAACAGGAATGCACTTTAAATTTCAGGCCCTAACATAGAACAGCCATGTTCAAGTACGCAGTTCTCCACAGTCACTTTAACGAAAAAAAGAAACACTTCTACAGAAATTTGTTTAAGATTGTTGTATTACAACTGTTCCCAATGTCTGCCACTATTTCGATACACCGTGGACAACGTTCAGCTACGGAATTAACAATAGAAGGGCATACATTTATGTCCTAAACCTCTTTCTCACATTATTCCTCACCGATCATTCGTAGGTGCTCTCAGTACCTCTGCTCTTCGGGAAGGAACATTATTCATCATGCCCACATCGAATAATCACACGGCGTGAAATCACATCAAAGGGGCGGGGGCAGTAACTGAAACACGTCGTCCGATTGTCTCCGGATTGTGGTTCTTGAGGACATTCCGAACTTGTGAAATGTAAAACGCAGGAGCTCCGTTTTCCTGCCGGGCGATTTCAGTGTTGTCGTAACAGGCTGTTCTCTAGTTCAGGTAAAACAGGCACACAGGAACATGTTTAACAGGTTTAAACTGATTTTAACTTGCATTACAGATTTAACAAAGCGGCATTGCAATTTTTTTCTCTGTCAAGCGATTTTTAGAACATCCTGAAAAAAGTCAATTTTTCTACAGTTACAGGGAGAATGCAAGGCGTGTCTCCAGTACCTACCGGGAGAGACCGATGTCTTCTTTAGACGCTGCCATCTTCTGGACAGAATACGTCATCAGACACAAAGGAGCGCCACATTTACGTCCTGCAATTCTAGATCTTGCCTGGTACCAATATCTGCTCCTTGATGTTATCGCGTTTATCTGCCTATGTACCATCGTATTCATATTTATCGTCTGTACCCTACCATGTAAACTCGTTAGAATAATGAATTCACGTTCCAGAAGAAAAACAAAACAGAGCTGAGAGGAACTGCATAATGTTTGCACGTTTTGATGCAACGCAGAGGTTTGTGTATGCCTTCTACATTCTGTACCAACGTGGAACAAATCTGATAGTGACTACGATCTGGGTGTTCCTACTAAAGTAATCTACATTTCAAATAATATTACATGCGCATAATTTATTTACAGTAACTGATCATGTTTCGCAAACATAACAAATGCATTGCAAAAGCACTGTGAATAATTAATTTGGAAATGTCCTAAATTCTTGCATATTCTCAATAGATTTTGTTTCATATTATTACATTTTTCATCAGTCAACACGTCAATATATTCAGTAAGAATAAGGGTATTTGTTTCGGCTACAAATGACTGGCCATCATCAAGCCTAATCACAATAATACAACAAGGGGTGGGGGCACTTTGCAACTGTATTTCAGATTTGGTATTCCAAAAATCCCCCCTTCTTGTATTACTGTAACTACGCCTCGTGATGGCTAATAGTTTTTTTTTCCGAAACATGTAGCTATTTCTTACCGAATATATGCTGTGTCGACTGTTTGAAATATTTATTGATATTTAATAACGCAGTCGGGATGTGCCACCTTAAATAATTAGTTTCCTCACAACATGTGTAGGCTAAGTTAGTATAGTGTAAATACGTTGTCTTCGGACCGAAAAGTTACATTTTTGCCAAAGTCCAAGTTTGTATTACAGACGCTTTCCACAGACTGCGTGAAACTAAGAATTGCTAAAAGATCCTATTGTGAATCGCATACAAACATCGTTTTTTCATCATTAAGTTACGTTGCTCCCATGATCCGTTATGGGGCACAAAGGGCCCATCTATTAAGGCCTAGGTGCATCGGGGCTGAGAGGCACCGAACTCAATTGCTAATCTATCTATCTATCTATCTACCTACCTATCTATCTACCTATTTATCTATCTACCTATCTATCTATCTACCTATCTATCTACCTACCCATCTAACTATCTATCTATCTATCTATCTACCTATCTATCTATCTACCTACCTACCTATCTACCTATCTATCTACCTACCTATCTATCTACCTATTTATCTATCTACCTATCTATCTATCTACCTATCTATCTATCTATCTATCTATCTACCTACCTATCTACCTATTTATCTATCTACCTATCTATCTACCTACCTATCTATCTACCTACCTATCTACCTATCTATCTATCTACCTACCTATCTATCTATCTATCTATCTACCTATCTATCTACCTATCTATCTATCTATCTATCGCCTTCATCATTCGCCTGTCATAATCTACACAACCGTGCCCTAGGCACGTTTAATTTTGTCTACATCCTGTTAGCAACAAAAGAGTGATAACGGAAGTTGGAGAATTACCTAGCTCTGTTCTGTAGACCTGTGTAAAATAAGCAGGAAATGAACGTGTTGTGTTCGTGTGTTCCTTGAAGATTGCCGTTAATGAGCGTATTTACAGGATATTCGATCGGACAAATCTTCTGTTCTTCAAACAAGGGAAAATATTCACTTAGCATTCCTCTGAATTTACACCCTTCTCACATAGTCCTTCATTGCTTCTGTTCCTTTTTTTCAGTTCTGATTGTGTATTAATTCAGAAATCCCGAATATTTCAATTCAATCAACACATCAAGTGCTTATTATTCCAAATCAGTACGCAAAAATGTGGACCCACAACTAGGTCCCATGAGGAAACTATCTGTAAATGAAATTAAGCTTTATTTTAAAGTATAATTTACATTTTAAAAGTTGGTATGAACTTGTGTAGCTTTGTCAATTGCAAATGCATTGTCTGTCTACATATAGTCCTTGTTCAACTCGCTAGTACGAGGCATTTCGAACCCTGAGTTTGCCTAAACACCATGCAAGAGTGAGGCAAAAATATTTTACTGTTTTTAAAATAAAATATTGGAAAGAAACATATATTTTATTAATAGATGTAAACATAATTTCATTCGTAAATAGAAATAATTGTAAATATCAGCGTTTTAAAATTATATTAACCTCTATCGTACTGGCGCAACGTATGCGGTATGGTGATTTCAATCCGTAAGTTACGAAGGTACTTGGTGGGGTACGCTGCGGCCACTTAAATGCACCGTACACTCATGTAGAGGCACAGAATTATAGCCCCACTCGTTAACTCCACATCAGATTATGGTTTGTGGTCGGATTCACCCTTCGGCCAATTTACGCAATTAAGAACTCACGTACCTCATGAACAAGACCTTCACACCCTGCCTGCAGGCTGTGAAACCGCAATGTTTCTTGTTTTGCTATATAACAGTAAGCCTTTCATTGCCTCTCAAGATGCGTTTAGCAGTGCGACGCAGTTCGTAGTAACAAGAAAACATTACTAGGAACGAAGCCTCATTCACACTGCCAAGTGTGGCAGTCACAGGAACGTCTAGAGACGGAGTGTTCTGTAGCAGAATTTTCCTGCTGTGTACCCCACTGAAATATAACTACGCAATAGTTGACTCTCATACGTGAGAATGACCAACGAGAAGCACACTTTTTGTCGTTAATTTATTCCTATTAAACTACCCTCTACATGTTTCGAACAAATATTTGTTCATCATCAGGATGTTATTTCTGTACACACAGCTACAGTATTGTACCATAAACCTATGGGATGTCTAGCTGCTAACACGATGTGGGGCAGCAGCTAGACATCCCATAGGTTTATGGTATAATGCTGCGTGTACAGAAGTAACCTCCTGATGATGAACATTTATTTGTTCGAAACATGTATAAGATAGTTTAATTGGAATAAATTAACGAGAAAAAGTGTGCATCTCGTTGGTCATTCTCACGTATATGTATGGCGATGCACTGTTCAGAGAATGTATAATTGACTCATATATGGCACTCTGGTTCTTATCCTAGCCAAAACAAAGACCCTCTGTGGATGGTCGCTGGATAGTTCTATTAAAAGGGACTAAGCACAAACTGTCTTTATTTGATAAAATGTCTATGATGCACAGGTTCTTTTATGCCTGTCTTACATTTCAGTTCTGATAGTGTACTGTTACAAAAGGAATTTTTAAAAAAAAATGCGGTAAAGAGGTTGCATACCATTGCCACACAAATAAATATGGGTCATTTCTGGCCGAACTGTGACGTCAAGCTTTTCCCAACACCTACGTTGAAATTGAGATGCATCGTTGGGAAACTCCACTCGGGGTTGTAACTGCAACTGAAGTCTGATATGTAGAAATTAACAGACTAGTCTGTAAAACGTCCAGCCTTATACAGCTGAAATATAAGACGTTTCCCTACGTGACCACCTGTTTCAAACACGTAATAATAAGCCGGACTGAATATTCGTTCCTCAGTAAGCAATCTGTGATGAGTGCGCGTAAGAAGGTCTGGATCCTGTCCCTAAACCGAATATCTGAACTGGTTTGGGACGAGAGTTACGAAGCAGGGGCCCCGAGCGACAGAAGCTCTGAGGACGAGGGAGGTTTTAAAGAGGAGCCAGGGGTGTCACACCTATAAGCGGACCGACCAACATCCAGATGTCACGCGTCCAGCACTTCGTTGTCTTCAAATGCCTCTGATGAAGAGGAAATTTTTCAGAGTGTGTCAGGTCAACAGGTCCAGACACCACCAACTTCGCAGTGGACACGGCCATCTGGACCTCACAGAAGTGTAGTACACGCCTTTAGAGAGGGCCCCAGGGGGGGGGGGACACCAAGGCAATGAAGCGTCACATATAACATTACGGATCCAGTCAGTTAGCGTTTTCCTGTTGAATTGTGCAGAAATTATCACACTGCTGGTGATGGAGACTAAGATATACTACTGTGGCCACCTTGACAAAATTGACAACAGACCTTCGCTGCTCCCTGACGTGAGTGAACAAAATTCTTGCGATAACAATACAAATGTGTCCACGGGACAAACTGACAGAATACTGGGCAACAACTAAACAATTCCACACACGTTTCTACAGTAGCGCTATGCAACGGGACAGTTACCGTCACATCCTTCGCTTTCTACACTTCACAGACAGCAATAATGAGCCTGATATGACGGACGAAAATTCTGACGGGTTATGGAAGACGCGAAATCTGTTTGAAATTCTAAACAATACATTTTCAAAAGTTTACAGCCCTTCTGAACATCTGGCTGTAGACGAAGTTATTTTTTTTAAGGAAGGATCATTTTCCGACAATACATACCCAAAAAAGCACAAACGTTTTGGCATCAAAATTTACAAACCATGTGACGAGACTGGATAAACGTATATGACAGTTTATTCTTTTCTTGACGGGGTTGAGGGAATTTCATATAGCGATTCTCGATTCATCTTCGTGGATGATATACTGCAAAGATGGCGCACGTCGGTAGACACGAACAGCACTCAACAAAGGTTGGTCTGTCTCAGTCCGTGACGACGCAGCCAAAATGCCGTGTGTGAACTGCCTCTGGTGGGAAGAGAAAAGTTTTTACCGAAATGTGGTGGAAGTATGACGTGTTTGTTTGTGTGTAATGAGATGATGTTTCTGACATCGTAATTTCGGTTGATCGTAAGTCGGGCGAGTCGCTATATAAAGGCGATTTGCACCACCTCCTTTGCATCTTGCATTCGACCTGGCAGAGGACATTGCGCAATACACAAGTTGTTAGGGGTGGCTTCAATAAACTGGCGATTTCACTGTTCTAAGTCTGGAATGCTGGCAAGCGGATGTCTCATACGCTTCAGGCTCCAAATAGCCCCAGAACTACTCCGTAAGAAAGAATGAATATGATTAGCCCTGTGTGTTCTCTTGGCTGTGAGAAGGCTAATCACTGCTGGGGATTTAGACGTTCACGGTGATATTGAGCACCGTAATATTTAAGAACTATGGCAGTGTAATGGGGACGGACAAATGGGGGTTGTGGGTTCTGCTTACGTGTAGAGTGTGGTATGGGAGCATAGATCCTAAAACTCTGCTTTATAGTCTTGCACATACACTTATAGTTGTAGGTTAGGATATGTGTGGTCTTCTAACAAACTTACCCATGTTCATGCAATTTAGAAGATAGCCATTTTTACTGACATCGTGTTTGCCTCTGTGTCACCTGCTGTTGACGTCCGTTCCAGTGCAATACATCATCTCTGCTGTTTCACTTTGATGTTTCAGTTTGTAATGAAGCTCTTGATGTGTTTTGGTTAGATCACAACAAAATAACTTCCACTGCTATACACTGCACACTCATCCTTCGACTGATAATACCAAACACTGCTATTTAATAGGAACACCTAATTAATTTTAAATTACTTGTTTCCTAAGGTTTATCGGAACAGGTGTTCTGAAAATACAAATTTTCATACATAAAATACAATCGGCTATCACCAATATTACAGACATCACAACACCACACTCCACGCAAACCTCCGAACTGACTGCGGGTGGCTGCATCCAGGGATACCAATCGACTAAACAGTAACAGACTTTTGAATAATGGTTGACCAACTATATGACACTTGCTTTATTATATGTTGCTCAACATGTTTCAGACGTTAATACGTCCATCTTCAGGAGCTAGCGAGTACTTGTTGTGTTGTGTAGGCTGCAATGATAGAGGTTTTGTGTGTTATTTTATATATCTAGTGGTAAGTGCTATACCTAGATATATAAACTAACACACAAAACCTCTAACATTGCAGCCTAAACAACACAACAAGTACTCGCTAGCTCCTGAAGATGGACGTATTAACGTCTGAAACATGTTGAGCAATATATAATAAAGCAAGTGTCATCTAGTTGGTCAACCATTATTCAAATATCAAGATG
>Ga0123353_10013187_pt1 | contig 11821 bp, 7 predicted proteins | sample TergutLab28metaG_3_FD_92763 | JGI IMG/M metagenome (GOLD analysis project Ga0123353, IMG submission 92763) | Labiotermes labralis P3 segment gut microbial communities from Petit-Saut dam, French Guiana - Lab288 P3 | ecosystem: Host-associated > Arthropoda: Insects > Digestive system > Gut ... | reverse complement strand
TTTTTTTAAAATAAATTTTTAAAAAAAAAAAAAAAAAATAAAGAAAGGAGGAAGGGGGGGGGGGCGGGGGGGGGGGGGGGGGGGGGGGGCTGCAGAGTTGCAGCCTTCCTCTCCTCTCCAAATCAAAATTTAAAAAACACAGATTTTGCACATGCAATGACATCAAATGTTTCACGTCATTTACCCTTCACCAAAATCAGCCACCGAAACTGGCTGATGACTAGTATATTAAAATTTAAAAAATGTAACGTTGAAAACCGTATGACATCTCAGATAAAATTAATAAAAATAACAGACATTGTTATTTACATTAGGTGGGTCATGGAATATACAGTTATATTTATACATATATAAATACAGTTGCAAATAGTGTTATGTTATAGTTATACCCATGACATGATTTTTATAACATAATTTGTACAATAAAACATAAATTTTATATATATATATAGCTGCAGGGTCCCCCCCACCAACGAAAAATTTTGGGCTCTGTTTACTGCAGACCTGCTGTACCAAGTTTCATTGAAACCCCTTGAGCTGTTTTGAAAGTACACAAGGACATACAAGGAGAGCCTCACTCATTGTAATGACTGTTTTATTAGAGCAGATGCAAGTGACAAGGTTTACCTCTTCAAGCAGAACCTCTGGACTAATTCCATCCTTCTGGTAGGTGAGCAGAAAAGAACAACAACATATATCAGCTCTATATTTTAATCCAAAGTTATAGTACCATCAACTTAACGCATTTACGGAAGTCAACATTTTACAAGAAGGGTACACCCTGGGAAATTAATTCATTAAGGGAAAATCAATTAAATTAATATTAACTTCCCATTGAATTAAAGTTAATGCAATGCAACTGTGGGCTGGGTAGCTCAGTCGGTAGAGTAACTGACTATGGGCTGGATGGTCTGGGATCAAATCCTGGTGGGGACACATTTTCCACCTGTCCAGACTGGCCCTGGGGCCCACCCAATGGGTACCGGGTCTTTCTCGGGGGTAAAGTGCAGCCGGGGCATGCTGCTGACCACTCACCCCCTTCTAGTGCTGTGGTCATGGAAGAGTAGAGCTATACTTCTACCCACCCTCTGGGCCACAACAGGCCTGTAACAGGAAAACTTTACCTTTTTTTTTAAATGAAACTGCAACTAAAGAAAGCCACAGTTAAAGTTTTCCTGTATTCAAAGTACACTTCCTGCAGTCTCATCTGAAGCTCCACACACATAATGTATTATTCTGCTTCACATAGTGTCCTTGATGTATTTAGCCACTACTGACATACAAAACTTCGATTTCTACACATTTCAGATCTTGGTTTGCCACTGACAGAAATTATTTTGTCCTCCCATTCACAATGATGTCCCTAACCACATAACGTAATGTAGCATGGCTGTATCTATCATCTCACCATGTGCATTGGTGAGAAATGCATATTGCAGGTTCTCTTTGTACTGAGAATAAGAGGTGTAATTCTGCAGAAGTGCTTATGAAATAACAAATTGCCATGGTGTTGCACAGAAAGAAGTCAAAAGGAAAGGAATCCATTCTGTTGTGACCTGAACATGTGAAGTGTCTTTGACAGTACAGAAAGCCTTAATACGAAAGAGGGACGTTGGTCAAAGGCACATTTGAATAAAGTAAAAGATATGAAGAATTCCACAAACCAAGAACTTGGTAAGTTGTTAATACCACAATTCCAGGGTTTTAATAACGTTGTCTGGGCTGTTTCAATGTGATATGCCAACTATGCATAGAGACAGAGGGGAACTACAGAACATTTTCGCGTAACTCGTTTCTCAGATCACATCAGAACCCAGCGCCTCCAAAACATTAAAGAGGAATGCTAACCAACACAAAGACAAATACCCTACAAGTACACTGTATCAGAAACAAGATCAACGTACTTACACTCTGCTGCCCCTGCATGCTTCGTGCCTTACGCAAACGGTTCTTGCAAGCATCCAGATCCAATCTGAAACCAGCAACAAATGCACCTGCAATGAAGTATTGGTGGCTTTTGTCCAACTAATATTCCTTCATATTCATTGTCACATATACAATTTAAAAATCTGCTACAGCACAGCATGGATTTAAATTTCATTTAAATATTTTCAAGTTTGTAGTAACAAGTGTTTATTTTAAATGATTCATGATCATGCACTGATGATTTTTTATGAGAAATAACCAATAAGTGCATGTACACTGATAACATGAAAAATCTACATATCAATATAAGCACTTGTTGGTTATTTCTCATAATTGTTTATTTTCTGAACAACACAACTATACAGATCTTGTATACTGATTTTTATCCGATTCTATCACATGTTTATACTGCCTATTTCAAGCATCAGGTAGGAGTAGTGGTTCACAAAAAGAGTAGAAAGGGGAGAGACCTCTCGTTACAAACAGTGGGAATAAAATTATTGTAAAAGTATTATTATTATTATTATGAAAACAGAATAGTAAGCGACATTAAAATTAATATATGGAATATACTGCTACACTTTATAGGAATTTCAAGTGTTTTGAAGTAAAAATATACACTGCAATATAAATATAATAATATGATAAAATGGAGTGGAAATGTATGTGCATTCTGTATTCATTAGTCTGGTATACTGCACAGTATACATACTTATATAATTTTTTTGTGTGTTTAACTTAGTATACTCTTGAAGAGGATATACTTTCTCATCTTGCTTTTTGGAACACTTGTGTTCTCTAATGAAAGGCATTGATCTTCTGGACATGTTGCTGTACACAGAAATCAGTAATGTCATCCAGTGTTGGTAGACTGCAAGATGAATTGAAAAAAAAAAAGTATATACACACACACACACACACACCACGTAAGAGATGGCATGTCAACCAAGACATAGTTACATGTTTTACGTTTACAAATGATCCACTACTTTAACCTGTAAGTTATGGGGTTGGTATAAATTTTAGCAAATGGTTTATGAAAAATGTTATTATAAGACGAAAAAAAAAAATTAAATCATGAAATATAAGGCATTTTGTGGAAAATAAAACAGAGATTATGTAGCACATCTTAAAAACGCAATAAATTTCCTTCTTGTCTGAATACATAAAATTGAATTCTAGGAGTTGTCTTTTACATGAGTTTGTAGGGTTCACATATGTAAACACAGGCCATTTAAAGGTTAAGTTTCATGTTTCACAGCATTATACACACACAATTCTACACAAATCCACAGCAGACTGGAGACACACATGAGTACATTAAAGTCTAATGTTTCTGATGTGGATCCTTGTTTGACACCAAGCCTTGCAAGATAGGAAAATAATAAGCTTCAACTAAAAGAGCAACTGACAAAACTGAATGATAGTTCAAAACAACTAAAACAAGCAAAATATAGTGAGAAATGGTTTGTCTTTAACTATGCACTGAAGGTGTAAGAGCAATAAAGCAGGTAACCACATTCTCTGAGGTGTTGCCACACTCACACTGTACAGAGATTTCCTATTACAGCAGCAAAAAATATTCCTCAGTATAGCACCATCTCTGCTAGCTGGCACCAGCAAACACCTGTGACTGTACAAATATACCAAATCCGATATAGAACAATGTTGATTTGTTTCCACAGCCAGCTGCCTTTAATAATTACCGATAAAAGTACATCATTAACTACTATCAAAACATATTCAGATAAGAAACCATCTACACTACCTTGGGTTGTGGGTTAGGTTGACACTTGGGGTGCAGCAACATACAATTGGCAACATACCAAAACTACACAGGTAAATAAACCTGCTACATGGAAATAAAAAAACTACATAACATGTACATTTTCATGATTTCTGGTAAAGTGGTATATATATATATCCACCCCTTTCCTCCTGTTTGGCAGAGTTTGTCAACTGTTCCAATTATAATTTACATATTTTCCTCACAGTGTCTTTGAGTAACTTACATACCCAAATACACTTCACTTTGAATTCTGCTGCCATAATCTGTCAACCATTATCAGCTGTGCTGGTACAGCATGAGGAATTGGACAGTGTCAGATGGCAGTGAAACAAAAGACATGTGCGCTTACAGAGAACAATATTATCATGCAAACCAGCAAAATATATAAATTTTTTCTCTCTCTTTTGTTGTACAACTGACAAGAAAGACAGAGTTCAAGCACAGAAATAATAAAGATGAATGCAAGATGGCTTATGAACAGCTACAGCAGACTGCATCTGTACAAGATTTAAAAGCCATTTGCAAGGCAGAAGAATGTCATTACTATAGCTGTTCGTTAAAGGTCACATATAGCTAATTAAGTAACCTGCTTGAAACAATAAATAACTTTGTAAAACATCTAAGATTAATGTAATTAATTTTATCTTGATAGTCTGGGCCCCAAACAGTAAAGTAATGCAGATTCAGCCCATAAACAAACAGGCTGTATCCCATACATGTAAAAATATTGCTGAACTTTAAATGCAATGTGACGTGTCTGCAACTGCTATTAGTAATTAGTAATCTGCTGCATATTATAGGTACAGCAGTTTATTGGCATTAAGAAGGGGAAGTCTTGCTTGTTATATCCGAGGACAAAAGTATCAGTAAACAAAATAAAGATGTGAGAACATCCCTTCAAATGAAAGTATTACCTTCCATTTTGGAAACTAAAAAATTCTTCCAAAACTGCTTAGACAGATGTAATGTTATCAACACACTGTGTGATATCCCTCACCAGACACCACATTACCATAAATCTGGGGGCATTATTTCTGACCTGGCATTGATTAGCCACAGAATAATGTAGTTTAATGTCTTAAGTTCCTGAAGGACAATTTCAGCAACTACATACTTAAAATCACTGTGCACTGAAAAGGCCTAGGCTAAGATGCACACTGCAGACATCCTGATTAGGAAAAAGATTCTGATATTTGGCAAAATGCTATTGTGTTACATAGCAGTTTGTAGAAACTGGACCATGCAAAACTAGAGAAATGAATAATTTTTTTGTTAACATTCATGCTGCAGGCTCAGCAATAATTTTCACACTGTTTTGCAACAAATGACATTGTCTGTGACCAATAAAAGCAGCAGGAACTGTTAACATAAGTACTTAATTATCATGGTAACAACTGAGCCACACTGGTACATCTTGCTGAATGTTTCTTGTGCTGACGGTACCGTTTGCTTTCCAGCAGACTCCGTTCCTTTAATATTATCTTCATCTCTCCCTCCAGGAACTTCCTGAGTGGCTGGATGTAGCAATGTCCTGCTGAACTGATGAATTCACGCTCATTCTGACCTAGCCTCTGTTCACATTGACCCACCTTGATTAATGCACTACCTGAGAAACATTAATAAACAATACACATTGATTACTGTGCTGATAACATGAACACAATTCCACTTACATCACAATTCCACAGGGCTAGCAGAAATTATTATTACACCTGAAATTACATTACAGCAATATTTTCACTACAAATATTCATAAAAAATAAACCTAGGTATAATCTGAATTAATTCAGTTCAGAAACTTCTAACACCAGCATTCATTATTTGAAGCCAAGGACATACCATATGCTGTACCCGGTCCAAATTCATTTCCAGCCTCAATCATGTCCAGACCAAGATACTCAAGGTTGCTCAGGCGATTCGGGCGTTTCTTCTCAATCTTCTCAAACAGGAAATCCTCGACTCTGTTCCCTGCATAAGTCAACATTTTTTATTTATGAAGGTCAACATAAAAAAGGTCAAGCACAAACTGTAACAGTCCAAAGAGGACCGGAGGGGGAGTAGAACTATAGCTCTACTCTTTAACTTCTGCCCTAGATGGGGGTGGGTTGTAAAAGCCGCATCCCATCTGCTTTACTCCCAGCAAAGAGACCCAGCACCCACAGTATTGGAGGCTAGGTAAGCCCCCATGGCTGGTCTGAGCAGGTGCAAAAAATCTCACCCCTACCAGAATTTGATCTCTGGACCATCCAGCCCGTAACGTGTTGCTGTACAAACTATGTTATCTCGGTCCATACATTTACTATGTATTGGTCCATTATCTGGCCCAAACATTTACCATCTATTGGTCTATTATCTTGACACGTCTTGTTACAGACTGATGTGGCTTTCACATCACTCATTTACTACAGTTGTTCCTTATACATGTATATGGGCAAAAACCAAGTTCTAGTATTGAGGTGGTACAGTACGAGCATGGTTTGGCACATAAACCAACTGTAGCTAGTTTCTGATGTTTCATGTCTTTACCACCATAGATAAAATTGATTCTAGGCCACATGCTCCTTAGCAGCCTTATGTATAAATCATATTTTCTTTGCTGTCATACAGCAGCATAAGCAAACATCAAATCTTGTCTCAGAGTTGTGAAAACAGCTACACAAGCATACGAAATACTTAAAACCATTTATAGAAATGACAGTCTCCTCACATGTCTTTGAATGGTTTGAAACATATAGGAACGTGATGACCTTGAAGATGATTTAATGGGTGGGCAGCCATCAACTGCTGGAAATCTGGAAACAGTTGTGAAAATTCATGAACTGGTGGCCACAGACCATCAAAATGAGACTAAATTTGATGGAGGGTCAAATGCACATGAACTAAGAAATCATTCATCAAATCTGTCATGAAGATTTGGGGAAAAGAGAAGATCTGTACAATGTTTGTCCCACATAACCACACAGATGAGTTCATTCCTGACAGTACAACCCTTCCTGCCAAATCACATTGTGTTGGGTATTTACTACTTTATACACCAGACCTTGTGTCGGCCAACTTTTTTTTTTATTGTCTAAAAGTGAAAACTGTTCTCATATGAAGACATCTGAGGATAGTCACAACATTAACAAGAATGTAAATGCCGAATCAAAAGCAGTTCCTTCGGATACCTTCAATGACCGTTTTGTGCAACTTATAGAAACATATATTTAAAAACACACTGCAGTCGATTACACTTGCAGGACCACAAAACATTTTTTTCTTATTCCATATGTATCTGTCCTTCAAACAACCCCAGAACTTTATATTGTTTGACCACATACATGTACATATCAATGTATTTTTGTGACCACACAGCCTATTTGTGAATCAAAATATACAGGCTACTGACATGTAACCTGTGCATGAAGGCAAGTGTCAATTCATTCAAGGTACAGGTGATATAGGTTAAAGTACTGTGCCATCATACACACAGAGGATAATTACATTAAACATCAGTCAGGATATCCAGTTTCTTGTGTGAGATTCAAACTGGGAACTTCATGGATTGTGATGGCATGTTTCAACACATACATATATTTGTGCACACACGCATGTGCACACATACACTCACTCACTCACACACACACACACACACAAACAAACAAACACACCATGTTACTAAAGATTGCAAACCAGGGTTTGGTGTGAGAACTGCTTCCGTATTCCTTAAGATTTTCTCTGTCCATGTTTTAGTCACATCAGAGCGCTCAGCAAGGTTCTCAAAATGTGCATCAAGCTCCGTCTTCTCTGATGTTCCCAGTTTCTCTTCTGTTAGCTAAAGTACACAGTGAATCACAGACAATTACACTGACCTGGGCATCTTGGAATCTGTTCATGATACTGGCTGTTCTCTAACAGAATGGGCCACAAAAAGAAGCAGTAATGGAGCACAATCACAACCTTCATAATTTATGCTTATGACCAACCACTATGAACCAAGAAGGGGACATAAATTTTTGGTTGGAACCCCATGGAGCAGACCGAGGTGCAGGTGGGAGGATAATGTCAAAAGAGATATTAGAACAGTGTGTGTGTGTGTGTGTGTGTGTGTGTGAAGTTGTGAACTGGAAATATGGTTGAATGATTGGCTTTTGTAAACACTAAGAAGAACCTGAAACTAATTCCATGAAACAGGGTCCTTCTTGAGAAACTGACAATTGCTCAGACAGTCAAGAAATTCCTTGCCTTTCATGGAATCTAAGGGTTCATTTCCATGTTCACAAAAGCCTACCTATGGACCCCAGCCTGACTCAGACACAGACCATACCCTCACAGCCAATTTCTGTAAGATCCATTTAATATTATGATTCCAATTACATCTAGGTCTTCCAAATGGCACAATTTTGTGGGAACTACTCACCCAGTAAAACAGTTTCACATTCTGCCAAGACGTAAACCTTTTAAGCAATACGTATGATAACAGATATTGTAATGTGGTTACAAGTTATGTACAGGGTCTAAATATTGTAAAGTTGCTCCCAACTCACAGTCATTGTTTTTGGTAACTAGGTTCTGTCTCTTTCTTCATGCTTTCCCTATAATGTCTTTACATGATATGACCACCTCAGCAGCCTTGACAACACAATAAGTTTTGTAGACAGCATGTACTGGTTTAAACTAATCAATAGATGGTGAATGCCATCAGATTCTAAGAACTCTACTCAATGGACTAAAACTTACAACTATCCTGAAGGTTAACCTCTATCCTACTTGGGTGGATATTTAAATTTCAGTGCATGGTTTATGAAAACCATACTTTCACGCAGAAAAAGATAAAATTATAAAGCAAATTGAACTTTGTGAAAAATAAAACAGATTACCCTACATGTCTTAAAGTGCAGCAGATTTCCTTCTTACCTAATTACACAAAATGAATTTCTAGCAGTGTTTTCCTACATGTGTTCACATATGCAAATGCAAGTCTTTAAGTTAATATTGCTAGTAGAAATTATATGTCAACTGATTTCAATGACTGTGTGGAAACAATTTCACAACTGGTAGCAGCAAACTTTGGCATCTTTACCATGCTCCCAGGTTACATACCACCAAAGCTGTTGCAAAATTTGTCTATTTATATGCTTAATTACATCAAACATAAATATAACATAAACCAAATTAAACTAAAGTGACATAAACTCCCATGACAAAAGACGGCAAAATCATAAATGGGTGATTTAATTCAGGATGTCTGGGATTTGATTCCAACCATGGACACATCCTGGTATTAATCTACCACAAGACAGAAATATTCAAGGATTTTTCTCATTACCAGTACGTCTAACTGGGTGTGGGACCCACCCAATCTTCCTATGCAACATGCACCAACAGGACTTTCCTCAGCATTACAGACTACAGCATAAAGCTGACCACTCACCTCAACCAAGGACTCTGTGAATTGAAGTATACCTACATTGCACCACACTCCTACCTGGTGTAATGCTTAATAAAGAGGGCCAAATTCCCCAGTAACCTTAACTGTGGCTGAACATTTGTTGCAGAAATATAAGGCATGTTCAAACACAAGCAAAAATATTTGTTTTAATGTCAGCTTTACCAGCCGACATGTCATTCCAACAGCAATATTGATGCAAATCACTGTGAAAGCAAATAATGTTGGGTACTATGTTTGATCAGTATACTGTCAAGAAAATGGTCATACTAAGCTTAACCCTTTAACCATTAGCAATGAAGATGCATGTACTGCCAAGTGTGTGTTTAATGGTACTAACAGTCACAGAATTGTCAAAATAAATGTTACCTTCTGTAGTGCCCGGTGAACTGAAAAAAACTTTAAGATAATAACAAGGATGACCAGTATTGGATTGAAAATCAAAATCAGTTATTCCTAAATATGAAAGAACAGCTGCATGCATTATGTAGCAGTGAATTATAAACTGCTGCTCACCAGGTAGCTAACAATCACTGTCCATTTCAAGTTAAAAACTTTGTGTTGATGGAAAGAAAGGAATGTATCATGAATATTTATACCACACTTTACTAATGGAATACAATTCACACTGTTAATGTACACGTAAAATAAATAAGATCTCACGAATTTCTTGTCCCCAGCATTACACATTAAGTTGGAAAGAGTTTTTGTTACAAATCAAAATTATCAGTTACAGTACCTGATGGGAACATCGTTTATGATTATTTTTGGCAATTTTTTGTATGATCTGTCATTGACACCAGTTTGTATGTTAACATACTTTTATAATGATTACAGGACACTGCATCTATAATACCTTGCCCAGCCTTTGCGTTAACAAAATATGTTGCTAAGAAAACCTGTAACCTAAAATAAGTAACAAAGAATCAATGAAATACTCCTCCCAGTAACCTTTCCATCGCTTGTAAAATACAGCTCAATACCTGTACAACACGGCTAAGAGCCGTCCCCGCGTCACGGACAAGTTTTTTCATATTAAAATCCATTTCTGGCTTAGGGAAGTACATTTAGTACCGATCTTCAAACGTCAAAAAAAAACACTTTCCCACCAAACCGAAAACTATAAATTCTTATTCACAGGGTTGCACCAACTAAGCATTTGTTATGACGTTCGTGTAAATATGCCAAGAGATGGCGCCACGGTTGTAAATACTGTTTCGAGTCATTTTTCGTGCACGAAGATCTTTGCCGTACCAACCAGTGAAAAGCTAACGGATTAGAGTGGGACACCGGCCTCAGAGTGATAAGCATATAATAACTAATCCGTGTCTGTTATTTTCACGGGTTTACCAAATGTTTCAGTGGTAAAGAAAGGCATATCTAGCTATGATTTCCACAGACAAACCGTCAATTGATCCGTTCGTTTACGCAAACTGTAAAGGGATGTAATGCAATCATAAATGCTATAAATATTCTAGTCTTTAATTTTAAACGTTCTTAAAATACAGCTTGGTAAATGTCACCGGCAAACCACGACAAAGAAATTCCTACCAAAGACACTAAACTGCTAAATAACAACAGCTATATCTCTGGGCGTACCTAATATCAACTATCACTCACAAACCAAGTGTATCTCAACGAATATCCATGCATTCCATGGATACTAACGCGTATGTGCGCTACGACAATCCACTGAACATGGATCAGACATTGATAGTGAGTCACTGCATATGACGTCAAATTCCGCCACGATCGTAATAATTTCCTACATTTGCATTCATTTTGTACTTTAGTTGAGTATTTCAGTCACAATAAAAATTAAAGGTAATAATAGCATACGAACCATGTCATGATGTTTCATGATCAGATATATTGTCTAAATGACATTTAAAAAGATACGCATATACTTAGAGGTATTTTTATATTAATATTATCCCTTTCTGTATTGGAAGTTTTATATTTGTTGTATTTTTTACTTTTTTCAAAGATGTACCTTAAAAACATACTTGCATGCATGGTTCTGACCAATGGTTGATTCTATATAAGTTTATATGATATAGGTTTTAGATTTACAAGTATATCTGCTTTGAAGACTTGTATATAGGGCTAATATGTATATGGCCATAAGTAATGTCTTTGTTGATTTAACCTTATGACATGTTCTACATACAATCATTAGAACGATATATGTTTTGGACAAGTTCTATATCCAATGTTTGTATTCCAGCAATGGTTTGTACAATTATCTATAAATAAATAAATACATTAAAATACTATAAACACAATTAAATACAGTCTCAAATTCAAATCGAACATGGACCAGTTCCAGCAATTAAAAAACTATGGCAGGACGCACTCACAATATTTATTACAGTTATATTTCAAATTTTTTGTCTATTCATCATGTTACTGAGCTGCTGTCTCTTCATTAATGAGTGTTGTGCACTACCTCTCCCTTCATGATCACATATCCAGTACCAAAACCCTTTCGGTACATTATTACCATCATTCTTTGAATTTTGTGCTACAAAGCTTATGACACTATTAACTTTTTGATGCCTAATGTCAACTATAGTGGTTGTACCGCACTGCTAACCTCTAAAGTTGCATTTTATATATTTATTCAATAAATATAGGTACCGAATATTTTAAACATGGTGTATACTCTCCGTTTTTTT
>Ga0123353_10013186_pt1 | contig 11821 bp, 7 predicted proteins | sample TergutLab28metaG_3_FD_92763 | JGI IMG/M metagenome (GOLD analysis project Ga0123353, IMG submission 92763) | Labiotermes labralis P3 segment gut microbial communities from Petit-Saut dam, French Guiana - Lab288 P3 | ecosystem: Host-associated > Arthropoda: Insects > Digestive system > Gut ... | reverse complement strand
CTATGCACAGTAGATTAAGCCACCACCTGCATACTATCAACATACTGGTCACAGAACAGTACGGATCAGGAAAAGGACATCAAATGAAGACGTTGCCTTCAGACTGACAATGAATTCAAAATTATTAACCTAAAAATGCATGTTGGAGGAATTTCTTGTGATTTAGCAAAGGCTTTTGATAGCATGAATCATAAAATTGTGTTAGATAAATTACATATATGTGGAATTCGAAGAGTATCTGAAGATTGTTTCAGGCCCTATTTCACTAACAGAAGACAGAAATTTGAAGTAAAATCACCTACCTCGACTCAAAATTTTGTCTCTGACTTGAGTAAACTGAAACATGGAATTCCCCACAGAACAATTCTAGGGCCTCTACTGTTCATAATATGTATAAATGACCTTCCCCTGAGAATAAATTCTGTATCAGAACCAATATTATTTGCTGATGATATCTGTGCCAAAATTTTAAGCAGAAATTCGAAGATTTCTCTTCAGTGTCAAATATAGTTCTCTCTCGTACGATTAAATGGTTTTCGGCTAATAATTTGGTTCTAAATTTGGATAAAATGTACACAATAAAATTCATAACAAATAATTCATCATATTCTAAATTACATATTGGTTATAAGAAAAAATTTCAACATTTTACCACCTAGCATGCAGTCCTCAAGAATGACAAAGCAAAATTTAAAGCATCCTTAAGAAAATATCTACATAAACTCTCCTTTCACAATCTAGATGATTTTTTAATGTGTAAAGATGATTTATAATATTGGTTTTGTAAAGTGTGTGTACTATTTTACACTGTGAATTTGAGTATTTTATATGTATGTCTAGTTCCATATCCTACTGTCTTTATGACACACGGATGCATGGAATGTATGTATGTAGGTATGCATGTACACAGCATATCTAGTGATAACACAACGTAAGTGAAACTCTTCAGAAGTGCTGAGATTGTATTTTTCACGCCAGTGGCTCTTACTCAAGACTGGCCACACTGTGTGTGTTCAACTGCAATGTACAAGGTTTTTGATCGCCTGACCCTACACTCTCAGTCCTTCTAGAGAAGCTAATAGCTGCTCAGTTAGTCAAGAACCTCCTGTCTGTGACAAAAAAATTCATTACAATACTTTTAAGGTCACGTCGACAAGCAGTACACTGAGCACTGAGCCAGTCTCACCCACATCCAAGTATCGTATTTCTGTGACATACAATTTATATTATCCTTTAATGTACACCTAGGAACTGAAGGCAGCATCTTGTACTCAGTTTCTAAAACAAAACTGTACATATTTTTCTTTCCCCCCTTATATGTCCTATATTCCGCCACCTTAATCTCTATGATTTGTCGAGAATGTAGAAGTTATTAAGCTCTCATTTTGCAGCGTAAACACCAAAGGAACTCAAAACTCTGTTACACTTTGTTAAAGCAACTAAGTTAAAACACAGACCCTCATTCATTTTTATATGCTGGGAAAGCGTATAAACATTCTAGCGCGAAAATGTAGTAACTTCACGCACTTCGTGTGTTTTACCGTCGCTTTAGTTTGTGCAGCACTCTCAATACAATTTGATCCATATAAAACAGATGAAATTTTTTCAGCACGTTCACAACAAGATGATTTTTAATCTTACCTTCTTATTCGAACACTCTAAGCAGGAACTCCAGGAAGCGAATTATAAGTGGAGGTTTGCGTGTTAACATTTCCAACGCTCGTCGGAACACAAAGCACATTAATCATGGCGCCCAAGATGGATTCCTTCCGCGCTGTAAGGTTAATGAATACACACGGATTTTTTGTCATTCTTGCGTCACTACACACTATACGAAAACACTCACGTAGCCTTGCGTCCTTGTAAAGATATGCGTAGGACGTATGTCACTACAGCTGATCTTTAGTCTTACATAATAGTCGCAATGTATCCCTTAATGCTACTTCTGAAGGTCATTCGCTCCAGCCAGAATTACGTCGTCTTGATGCACACACAGCATAACGGCGCTGGAGGGGGGGGGGGGGGTGTTCATAACTTGGCTTATCGGTTGCATAGTATGGCAACTTCAGCAACCCAACTTTCCCTCTTTTTTCCCCATCATTCACAACTGCCGTGCGTCGTCCTTTTGCTGTATTCGTGTGATAGGTTATGTGTCTGTGTCGTTTGTGCCTTTTTTATTAATAATTGAAGTAATGTACATTTAATTAAGAGGTTAATGTTGAGTGATAACGTCGTGCTAACCTCCGTGTATAGTGAATAAGTTTCGCAATAGTAATGTCTAATTGCCAAAGTGTTTCAAGCTACGAGTAGTGATAAAATCCGTGGTTGGTGGAGCTTGCTGTAAACTGTTTTCAGTACTTGATGAAAAATGTTGAAGACCTGAACGCAAGGTAAGGGTGACTTTTGCATGTTAGATGTTGCTGCTCTGGGAATATGATTCGTTATATTTCTAGCACCGACCTTGGTCGAGGTTAATGTGCTTGAGCGGTGCGAAATTTGGATACACCAGGTGGTGAAGTAAGGTTGTAGATCTGTATTCCGAAATTTGAAGGTAGTTGATTTGGCCGAAATTGCCTTATTCTTCACACAGGCGAACCTCTTCTCCCGGTGTGTGTAAAAGGATCACGTTAATGGAGTTTATATTCATTTGGTGAGGTTAGGTACGCACTTTAGTGAGGATCTTTGTTTTCGTTAGATCACGTTAGGATAATGCTTCAGTTAGCTCTTTAGCATGGTGCAGCATTTGTTATATATGATCATATTTCCCTTCTTTGCAACTTCGACAGTCAATACTCCTTGCTCACTGCATTTCAGACAACAAAGTTTTGTGCACATGTCATTGTATTCTGGAGGGCCTTGTTTTCAGCTGTAACATTGGATTAGTACATCTTGCAACTTCCATGACATTCTACAAAACGCCTTTTCAAATTGTGGCCCGGGGACTATATTTCAATGCATACACACAAAGGAGACTTACAGAAAATTGAGGAGGACTTGGCTTACTTTAACGCGGATTTACGTTTAATCTACGCCTAATTCCGAATGTTTTCTGTATTATTTAGCGCCTACACTTTTAATCTACACAGTTATTCTATGATTATTGTAACATTAAGTTCATAGCAGGTTCCTGTGAAATTGAAAAATGGAGTTTTTAATTGAACTGCTTCTTTCATGAGCCTGGATTTAGTTCTCGGAGATAATGCTTTTTTTAGCTTAATCGGTAAAATGTAAGAATGGAAATATGTTTGCAGATTGCCACAGCATTTAAACAGGCGAAATAATCACTTTTATCACTTACTGAATGTGCATGGTGAAAGTGATATGAGGCGGACTGAAAGAGGATGGAATTCTGGGAGTAAGTGTAAATTGGTTCAGGTCCTAATTAACAAACAGAGAGTAAAAAGCTGAATAAAATCATCTAATGCGACTTCTGGAATACATTAAAACATGAAGTTGTCGAAGTGTTATTTCAAGGGAATTTGCATACATTCACATAAATAACCTGCCCATGAGAATAAATTCCTTATCAGAAGCCGCAATGTTTGGTGCTGATATGAATGTCATAACTTATAGTAAAATCTTTGATGATTTATACAGATTGTCCAACATAGTTGTTCTCGTACGACTAAATGGGGTTCTGCTTACAAGCTGATCCTAAATATGGATGAAATAAATGCAATAAAATTTGTAACGAATAATTTGCCACACTGTGACTTAAGTACCGGTTATAAAGAAAAGTATGTAGAAGGAACAGTCAATGCAGATTTCTCTGTTGATAAGTTGGTAACTAGCGAAATTGAAAGAATAATATTTATCAATTAATTCCTACGTGCAGTGGAGCATGTTATGCAGTTAGGTCAATGTTCTGAATTACCAACAGTCTGAAATCAGTTTTCGTCCCCTATTTTTACTCTGTAATAAAGTTGGAAATAATTTTTGGTTTGTAATTCATCGAACAGTGAAAATATATTTATTTTACAAGAGAAAAGTTTTAGAATTATGGTTGATGCAAAACCTAGGTGATCTTGTGAAAGTCTACTTAAGAAATTACAGAATTTTACCTGTTCCATGACAATATACATTTTTATTATTGAACTTCGTTGTAAATAATCAAGAACACTTTTAAAAAAATGCATCTGTAGTCAGTATTAATATAAGAAATAAACACAATTTTCATAGCCCAAATGCAAACCTTTCATGTTGTAGGAAAAGTGCATTCTGTGCTGGCATCAAAATTGTCAACAGTTTGCCACTTAATCACACCAGTGTTAGAAAGGAAACAGCGCAATTTAAAGAAGTATTAAACACATACTTAAACAAACAATTATTTAACTCTGTTGATGAACTTTGGTGCCTGAAGACGATGGATGGGATCAAATGTAGGCAGTACATTAGCTATTTTTAGACTTCAAGGAAGACAATTATTCCATCTTAGTACTTACATTTGCAGCAAGATAATTCCGTTACATACGTTTTTAATGTTCTTATAAGTTTTGTATACACATGAGTAGTGGTCAATTAGACGTGTTTTAATGAAAACTATATTAAGGTTCGCACAGGGAATTTTTTCTGATAAAGTTTATACTAAGAAGGGTCGGAAAAAAGTAGATTGTTTATCATCACTGCTTTTTAGCTTTGATTAGAATATGCCATGAGAAAAGTCCAAGAAAATCAAGTGGACCTGAAATCTGGTGAGACACATCAGCTCATGGTTCACTCTAATGATGCTTATTTTTTGGCATACCATATATACCACAAAGAAAAAGGTAGGCTTTCTTAATTAGTTGATATGAAGGCGATTGGTGTATATAAAATGCTTATAAAACAAAGTGCATATTTCCATGTCTCTTCAGTATATTGCAGGAAATCCATAGTATAAAGGTATCTAATATTCATCCTTCGAAAATATGGGAAATTCAAATACCTAGGAACTACAGTAACCAAACAAAATTGCATGCACGGGGAATTTAAGAGCAGACTAGATTCTTCATGTGCCCGCTGTAAGTCGACCTACCTACCATTTTATACGTAAATACTCCTGTTTAAAATAGACACAACTGTAATTTTCCTGTTCCACGAGGGTATGAATCTTGATCCCTCGCATTATGGGATGTGTTCGAGAATTGGGTGTTGAGGAAGATGCTTGGGCCTAATGGACAAAGTAACAACTGCCCAGAAAATAGTGCTTAAGGAAGAGCTTCATTGTTTGAACTCTTTACCACATAATATTCGAGTAATCAAATCAAGAATCAGACGGGCGGGGCATGTAGCACGCATAGGAGAAAACAGAAATTGTAGTTGGAATACCTGAAGGAAGGAAACCACGTTAAAAAAAACTGGGTGTAAATACGATTACATAAAAATAAATCTTGCATAAATAGGATGGGAGGGAGTGGGCTGGATTCATGTACCTCGGATAGGTACAAGAGGTGGACTGTTGTGAAATACGTGACCTGCTTTAAAAACTGTTACACTCTCAAGAAGGATTCTGCTCCGTCTTGTTAATTGGTTGGTTGGTTGGTTGCTTAAATTAGTTAGTTATTTAGTTAGTTAGTTATTTGTTAGGCAGGTAGATAGGTAGGTACTTTGCAATATGGCTGAAAGTATTCTGCTGCATGTTCCAGAACTATTTAAATGGTGTTATAGATCAATTTCTTTTCATCCTCATATGTATAACTATTAAGATAATTTTAATAGCTATTTTGCAAAATTTACTTTCCCGTATTTCAAATGCGCATGCACAAATAGCCACCATATTGACGAATTTTTCCCCATCTTGCTAGTTTTCAAATGCCCGTGACACATAAACCCATAAATAATCACAATGTAACATGTGTACCTGTCGCCCATTTTACTTCTGAGCCTTCTGATCAATTTTAAGAAAATATGATATGGAATATTTACCTTAGAAGAAGCAGAGTGATGTAGCTCTAAGTCTTTATATCTGTATAGGGAGGCTTGGTTCAAATCTCGGCCGGATTACCGACTAACCTGAGTTGGTCTTTCTTCGTCTTTATGATTTTCTCCAGGCATATTCTTCAGTAGTATCTGGATCAGGCCACGGCCTGTTCTTTTAATGTACCTTAAAATATCTTTCATGAATCATCCTGCCGTTCGACTCTATATAACCTAAGTCACTGACAGTGTCGATAAATAACCCACGAAAATAATTCCGATTTGGGAAAGACACTTGCGAAATACGTTTCACTGTCATCAAATATTTTGTTGTGACAGATCGAGAATCGCATATTTTTATTGCTGCAATTTTGGTTAAATTTAAAATCACAAGTTGGAGGATGGCACAAATATTTTTCGGCGAGTTCGTCAAATTGTGAATTGCGACTATTTGCTTCGTTATGTCTGTCTGCCCACCCGTCGGTCCGTCCGCATGGAATAACCCGGCTACCACTGTACGGATTTTCATGAAACTTTAAATTTGACCTTTCGCTGCTTTTAAGGACAGTTTTCCTTCACTGTGACTCGTTGTGTCTCTTGGCTAGTATATCTGTTGTATGTCACAAAATTTGCAAATTTCCTGATATTTTCTATTGTTTGTTGAATGCCAGATTTTTTAACAGTACTTGTGACATATATATATATATATATATATATATATATATATATATATATTGTGTGTGTGTGTGTGTGTGTGTGCTCTTATTAATGTAGTTATCATGTAATCTGGACAGAGTTTAGTGTTGGTCTATTATTTTGGTGACAGAAGTTATAATATAAATTGTAAAAAATTTTCCTTCTTGGAGCTGTAAATTATGTAAAGATAATACAAAAATCATTATGTATTTTATGGCTTTCTTTTAATATTTGGTTTCTTAACAACGTGCAAATATTAAAAACATCAAGATTTCTGGTATTCGTAATTTGAACGTGTAACAAATGAAACAAGAAAAACAATCTGTTAATCCTTCTGACGTCATTGGAAAACGCGATATATTAATAGTTAGAGGAATAGTTTTTAACGGAGGCCATTTATTTTTAACAATTTTAAGATCATGTGGTCATCAACAACAGAAATTTTATTACATGTTCGGCAACTCAGAATGTGCAAAACACTGGAGGTCTTGATCTCGATCCACCCGGTACCGCGCGACAAGGTTTGGCCTGGCCATGCCGCCTACTCAGTATATTGATGTCATCCCATGGGAAAAGAGGCTTCACAGTAGTAGAAAACTGCGGGGAAACTCAAAAAAATGAAAAGGAACTAGGAGACGACAAACTGAAACCGTGAGTTAGGGAAGTACTGCGGAATTTCACTGTATCGAGAGGGCGGGGAGGAATTGGAGGGGAGAAATACGGAAGTGCGACCCTCGTGGGACTGAGACTGACCCGTGGTGAACCCAGGTCACAGGTGGGACCTCAAATCTTTTGGCGTGGATAGAATGACGACATGATGTGGCGACCCTCGAGTAGAAAGAGTATCATTAATTTTCCTAATCCAAGAATAGCGAAGTGAATGACTAACTGACGTGCTGGTTACAAGGGGCAGAGTTGCAACTTCAGCTGGAACTCGCATCTGCTATATTTCGCCACATTATTTTACTTATGCTTAATAGAAGATAAGTCATTAAATTGAAACTGCTGGGGTTTTATACTGATCCTTCTACTATTGGTTTATTATAAGTCTTTGAAAAGATGCGTTCCTAAAACATATTACCAACAAGTTATCATTCGCAGAATTCAGGGACTCCAGGACGCCACAAGCTACATAGCGTCGAATTGTGTAACGCATTTGCTGACTGCAGTTGCATGTCCAGTATGAAGCTTGTGGTATATGCTGTATTAACTATGGTTAATGGCCCTTAAGAAAAGAATACCAAATGACGATGGAAATGAAAATGCCCGTTCGAGACAAGGGCACAGCAAGATGCAGTTTGCAACAACGTACAGACTATGAGAAGAATAATCATATGTGGCTGCCAAAACACGATATTAATTCTCATCAACAAAATTACTTCAAGTTTCGCTACTGCGGTGTTTTGAAAAGCTGCAACACATAACTAACTTACAAACAAAAAGCAAATCTGGTCAGAACTAATTATAAACCCCACTTTTCTGTTCCCCTGACTTCTATTCCTACAGAACTTAGGTTTTCAAGAAACTAAAATGAAAAGATACATTTTATAATAATTTCTAACACGGTGCAACAATTAACCCCATTTCAGTTACTGTTTACATTACGAGACAAGACATGTATAATGTAATATCTAGGCCCGTTCGCGTAACCATTGTTGCCATGGGGAAGCAAAAAGTATAACGTATTCTGAGTGTGTGTTTATAGCCTTAATTATTCAGCATCTAATGGGCATGCGCCGTATTATATTGTCATCCGTGACCTGCCCGGCTGTACGGTATTTTTCCACATTATCTCATAAACTGCACGATTTCCGGAATAAAGTTGCAGAATACAAAGTTTTTGTTTTTATTTTCTCCACAAATTTTGTGTGAAACATTTTTCGTTCCAAGAAGAACTGAGCGACATACGATCCAAAGTGTATCTTGGTCTTCATGTGAAGTACCTGTTATTTTGTCCTATTGTAATGAAACTTGAATTCTCGTGACAGATTTTTTCGAAAAAAAAATACTCTAATACGAAAATTCATTAAAATCCGTCCATTGGAGTCGAGTTGTTCCGAGAGATCGGACGGCCATGACAAAGCTAATAGCCACTTTTCGCAATTTTGCGAAACGACTAAAACCCGAAATAAATAAAGAAAGGAGAAGCTTTGCAGAAGAGAATTCTTTGCTAGGAATACCTTAATGGACACAATAATAATTCGTTTACTGCACACTGTATGGTGAAAAAGTAGCGTGTAGGTTAAACTGAAAACAGTTTGCACGATAGACTACCAAAATTGGGAAAATTATGTAGTCAAAAAGAATGAAGAGATGTGTGTAGATCCAGAAATAGTTCGAAACATCCGTTTATACATTTCTGAACATCGGAATGGTTTTAGAGTACCAATTTTTTTTAATTCTAAGAAGGGTAATTTTGTTACGTAAAAATATATAAGTTAGGTATTGCATTGTATTGCTGTTTTGTTGTGAAGTTGCCGTAAGTTTAAGTGGAGAACATCGCTTGAAATTATAAATGTACTACAAATTAGGCCTATTATTGTTATGCTCTTTATAAATGTTTCCCTTTTCAAAACGTATATTAAATACTTTTAGACTGTGCCTGCTTTAAAAATAGCACCTATAACCCCTGATATTTTCCCATTATAGCCATATCTTTAATTCTATATACACAAACACTGTCTCATACATGGTTTGTTTTTTTTATATTTTTTGGCATGCAAAATGTTATAATCCTAGTGTCGTGGTACAGAATACGTTAAATTAAAATGTAACTCCTTCTCAAGATGGTTGTTATACATTCTGAAAAAATTGCTTAAAATTGCATATATTTCTGAAATCAATTACCCTACATGGTGTTAATAGCCAACGTTAAATTGGCTCTTGTGTCACAAGTCTGTAGACTGCCATCTACACATTATTTTGTAAAGTTCGGGCGATTGTTACAAAAATTGAATTCCATACGTGATATCACACATACCAGATTAAGTGAGATTATTTCACGAGATGTTTTCTTCATGTAGGATAGAAGAACATACTGAACGAATAAATATAAACATAAACGTACGAAGCATACCGGAAGCCGCAGTGTTTTTTTTTATAATTTTTCACTGCTCTTATTGGCACTTATATTTCTATTTTCTTCCGTTTCGCTAGTATCATAGTATAAATATTTATTCAGATTGGTTAAGGGAACAATTTTGTAACTTGTCCTTGTATATACAGTATATACTGTACATACTGTATATACTGTACATACTGTATATACTGTACATACTGTGTATACTGTACATACTGTATATACTGTACATACTGTATATACTGTACATATTTTGTATACTGTACATACTGCATATACTGTACATACTGTATATACTTCCTGTCCAATAAATCTGTTTGAAAAAACTGAACAATTACAATTATCCGACTTGGTCCTTGGTGCAGCGCAGACAACTCAATGTTGAAATCTACATATTATATCTTATTTGCAATGGGATTAAAACTAAGCTTCATTCACAGTTTTAATTAAAAGTGATTTATTTGTGACGCTTCCTTCCGGGGCTTGCTGTAGCTCGGAGTAGGTGCTAATTGCTAATTAGTAACTGGGCACTGCGGTATTAACACAGTCGCCCTTGATCTTAAATTATCCAGTCTTCTTTATGTTGTGAATTTACTTGACAGTCCTTATGATTTTTGTGGTGATATGAATTATAAACTGTTGTTTCGAACCGCTAATCAGCTACTGTATGGTACCCAGTCCTCCTATACAAGCTAATAGTAGGCCAGCTGTTCAATGAACTGCCCGTCTCTTATGGAATCTGAATTTTCCTCGCTTTATACAAAACAGCCCACCACTGGTCGCCGTCCTCAATCATATTTTCCTCCATTCTACGCGTAGATCTTTCAAATTGTTTTTTCCTTCACATTTTCAAGCTAAATGTTCTTCTGCAGTAAATGTAAAGTTCACCCTAGAATAAGTCATGTAGGCTCACTGAAGTAACTGAGGTAAGACTCTACCGTTTCTTTAAACTCTGCTCTAGATGGGGGTTGGTGGTCAGTGTCACAACCTGGTCGTTTTACTCCCTTGAAAGAGACCCAGTGGCCATCTTACAGGACGGTATAATGGCCCGAGGGCCGGTCTGAACAGGTGCGAAAAATCTCACTCCAACCAGGATTCGATCCTCGGACCGTCCAGCCCATAGCAAATATCTATACCTACTACACTATTCCGGTCCACTGATTTCTTTAATTCCTGCGTAAAATATGTTTCGCTAACTTCCTCCTTTTGTGACCCTTGTAGGGCAACGAGGATATATTATTTTTAGGGAGAGTCTTCTTATAAATTGTCGCTAACTGAGGTGCTGGTAGCTCTTGTGTTTTCTTCGCTTGAATAGTGGACACTGGGACCGTGGCAAAAGTAAAGCTTGCTCTAAGAGGAAGCCATTCAGCAAGTGCCTGTGTCTTTCAAAATCAAAGGAGAAAGAATACAAGAATCCTCCAATAATTTTTATTGTCTGTGAGTTTGAAAGAGAGAAAGTTGTAGAACTAAGGTTTGCAATTTTTTAACTTTTCTATAAAAAAAAGCATAATACTTTCTTCTGTTTTTTTGTGAATCTCTGTGACACAGGTAAGCTTAAACGCAATTTGCAAAGTAGACTAACACTGAGAACAGGAGCAAGCAGCCCACACTTCAAATGAAAGGGATATTAAAATAAGTGATACAACAAAAATATCATGTCCTTGTTAAGACACACGATATCGTGATAAAATGATAGTGATACAACAAAAATAGCGGTTTGAATCAGCAACAGGCAGGGGATGAAATTCAGAGTTGATTATCAACGCGGCAGATTTAAAAGAAAAATCAGACTCTATGCATCTCATACCATAGGTTAGCTGGTGCAGTGCAAGCACAACGCAGCTGATGTAAAATGTTACATAGTAAAGTAGTGGTATATTTAATAATAGTTATGATTTTAACTATGTACGAGGGGTGTTCAATAATTTATCTAACTGAGTAAGAAAGAAACAACTTATCACAAAAAAATATTTTTTTATTTTTCAATGTAGTCCTCTAATAACTCAATACACTTCGCCGACTCTTGCTGCAACGACTTTATCCCCCTGGCAAAAAAAATCTTTTGACTGCTCTTCAAACCAGGTCGTGACTGCCTCCTTGACTTCTTCATCGCTTGAAAATCGTTTACCCCGAAGAAATTTTTTCATAACT